>Ga0233443_1000045_pt1 | contig 153446 bp, 163 predicted proteins | sample SI_123_September_2_FD_182784 | JGI IMG/M metagenome (GOLD analysis project Ga0233443, IMG submission 182784) | Seawater microbial communities from Saanich Inlet, British Columbia, Canada - SI_123_September2016_200_MG | ecosystem: Environmental > Aquatic > Marine > Inlet | place: Canada...
TTCCTCAGCTACCTCTTCAGCAACTTCCTCAGCAACTTCCTCAGCTACCTCTTCAGCAACTTCCTCAGCAACTTCCTCAGCTACCTCTTCAGCAACTTCTTCGACAACTGGCTTCGCTTTAGCTACCGGAGCAACAAATGCTTCGCCAGAAAAATCTTCCCAAGCACCAGAGATTTCCAAAAGTTTCTTTACTCGATCCGAAGGCTGGGCACCATGACGCAACCAGTGCACCGCCTTGTCATTATCAATTTTGATAATCGACGGATCGTTAAGCGGATCATAAAAACCCACCACTTCGATGAAACGGCCGTTACGCGCTTTGCGCGAGTCGGCAGCTACCACTCGGTAGGTCGGTTGCTTCTTTTTTCCCATCCGCATTAGGCGGAGTTTTACGGCCACGACGGGCTCACTCTCTTATCGTCAGGTCCGGCTCAAAGGCACGGTTCGGTTTTATGTAGGGGCCAGATAATGGGCACCCATTCGGAGAAACAGTCTGCCGGATGAAAAGACGTTTCCCGCCCTTTATCCAACATATCTCTCTACCCGAACGGGTTTCCTCCACCAAGGTCAAATCCTTCAAAACCCGCTGAAGGGTCATTTTCGCCCAAACCAGGGAGCGACAAACCCTTTTTTGGCAAAGGAGCCGGGCCCCGTTGGGTGGTACGCCCGCCACCTTTTCGCCCCTTTTTTCCCCGTTTTTTCTTTCCCCGAGGGCCACCGCCCATTTGCTTCATCATCTTTTTCATCTCGCGAAACTGTTTAACCAGTTGGGTTACCTCGGCTACCTGCGTGCCGCTTCCTTGGGCAATCCGCATCCGTCGCGAGCCATCAATCATCTCGGGTTGCGCCCGTTCGGCCTCCGTCATGGAATGAATGATCCCCTCCAAGCGGTCAATGCGCCCCTCATCAACCTCGGTATCGACCCCCTTCATCTGTTGAGCCATCCCAGGAACCATGCCCATCAAATTACTAATCGGGCCCATCTTACGTAGTTGTCGGATCTGTTCTAAAAAGTCATCCAAAGTAAACGTGCCGTCAAGCATGCGGGCGGCGGCAGCTTCCGCTTCTTCTTTTTCGAAAGTTTCCTCAGCCTTTTCGATAAGCGTTTCGACATCGCCCATGCCAAGAATACGGCTAGCTAAACGGTCCGGGTGAAACGCTTCGAAGTCTTCAAGGTTTTCGCCCGTGGAAGCAAAAGCGATCGGTTTCCCCACCACTTGGCGAATGGAAAGCGCCGCCCCGCCTCGAGCGTCACCGTCCAGTTTGGTCAAGATGACCGCATCAAGAGCCAAACGCTCGTGAAAGGTCTCGGCTACCCCGACGGCATCTTGGCCGGTCATAGCGTCCACCACCAAGAAGCTGTAGTCCGGATTGATAGCGGCCGAGATGTTCGCCACCTCATCCATAAGGTCGTCGTCTACCGAGAGACGCCCTGCGGTGTCGCAAATAAGCACATCGCGTCCTAAACGCTGTGCCTCTGCCAGACCTGCCGCCGCCACCGCTACCGGGTCGCTGGGTTCGCTAAACACCGGAACCGAGAGTCGGTCGCCGAGCGTCCTTAGTTGCTCAACCGCCGCCGGGCGAGCCAAGTCGGCGCCCACCAACAACGGGTTCCGGCCCTGCGATTTAAACCATCGAGCCAACTTGGCGGCCGTGGTGGTCTTACCCGAGCCTTGCAAACCAGCCAACAGAACAACCGTGGGGGGCTTTGAGGCGTAGGCCAGACGCATGGTTTCGCCGCCCAGAACGACGGTGAGTTCCTCGAGCACGATCTTTACGACCTGTTGGCCAGGGTTCAAAATACCGCTGAGCTCTTCGCCCAAAGCGCGCTGGCGAATACGATCTTGAAGGGTACGGATAACCCCTAAGTTGACGTCAGCTTCCAGAAGGGCGCTACGGATTTCCGCCAAGATCTCATCGATCTCTTCAGGGCCCAGGCGGCCCTTACCACGGATCTTTTTGAGGATTCCCTCAAAACGGTTGCTAAGACTTTCAAACATCGTTGATGAGTGTGCCGCAGAATCAGCCGAATAAGGCGTCTACGAAGGCAGTTGGCTCAAAAATCATTAAATCTTCAATACTTTCGCCTACCCCTACCAGTTTGACCGGAATACCCAACTCGCTTTGGATAGCCAAAACAATGCCGCCCCGCGCTGAACCATCCAATTTGGTCAGTACCACACCCGTGACCTCAGCAGCTTCGGTGAACTGCTTGGCCTGCATCAAACCATTTTGGCCGGTGGTGGCATCAAGCACCAGTAAGGTCTCGGTCACCGTGCCGGCCCCTTTTTCGGCCACCCGGCGTACTTTACGCAACTCATCCATCAAGTTGCTTTTGGTGTGCACCCGGCCTGCGGTATCGGCCAAAACCAAGTCGCTTCCTCGGGCCGCTGCATGTTCAACCGCATCAAAAATTACTGAACTGGGGTCAGACCCTTCAGCCCCAGAAATAATCGTCACCTCAGAACGGTTTCCCCATTGGGTCAGCTGCTCAACGGCGGCCGCTCGAAAAGTATCACCAGCGGCCAGCACCACCGAACGCCCCGCAGTTATTTCTCGATGCGTCAACTTGCCGATGGTAGTGGTTTTTCCCACCCCGTTGACACCCACGAACAGCCATACGCTAGGGGCCCCGCTTCGGTTGAGTTCCAAGTCAGCATCCTGGAAAAAGCGCACCATTTCTTTACGTAACAGGTTCAGCACTTCCTCCGGGTCAACCACCGAATCCTTTTCGGCTTGGCGACGTACCTGTTCGAGCAAACTACTCGTCGTAGGTAACCCAACATCGGCTCCCAAAAGAGCTTCTTCGAGCTCGTCCCAAACTGCTTGATCCACCTGAGGGCGAGAACGAAAACCCCCTAACCGGTCAGAAAAAGAAGCCCGGGGTTTTCCCAGTTTGTTGCGCAAACTCATAGAGCGGCAATCCTACCGTTGGCCCGGCAATCCACTAGGTTCAATTGCTCAATCTAAGAAACTGTCAAGGTCGCCAAGTTCTACAACCGCTACCCCGGCTACCCCGTCGCGTTGGTAGCCCAATTCAATGACCATCCCCGGCAACCTAAGTTGAATATCGGCCCGTAAAGTGCCCATTCCGCCCATCGGTACACCTTCAGACGAGACGATCAAATCGCCCACCTGTAGCCCGGCGAGGGCCGCCGGCGACCCTTCGGTTATTTCAACGATGACGGCCCCTGAGCGGCCATCTGATGGCGATTCACCTCGGATGCCTAGCCATGCGGTACCTACCGGTTCGCCGTTGAGCAAGCGTTCGGCCACCAACAACACCGTGTCGATGGGGAGGGCAAACCCAATCCCCGCATTTGCTTCAGCAACCCCATCGGTTCGAATTGACGTGTTCATGCCAATAACCCGACCCGAACGGTCCGCTAAAGGGCCCCCAGAGTTCCCTGGGTTAATGGGTGCGTCGGTTTGGATAGTGGCCACCCCGGCGCACTCTGCGCTATTTCCGCCGCCCACCTCGCACCCGTACGAAGGGATAACCCGACCCAATGCGCTAATAATGCCCGAAGTCACCGACTGTGAAAGACCGAACGGGCTTCCCACCGCAACGGCAAGTTGACCCACTTGTAGCTCGTCACTGGGCCCAAACACCGCAGGCACCAGGCCGTCAACAGTTTCGGTTAGGCGAATTACTGAAACGTCGCGGCGAATATCTACCCCAACTATTTCTGCTTCTACCCGTTGACCGTTGGGCAGGGTGACCAACGCAAGTTCTGCATCGCCAATCACGTGACCGTTAGTGACAATGTGGCCCTCTTGGTCCATGATGATGCCCGAACCTTGCCCCATCAAAGGAATTTCAACAAGCACCACCGAGGGAGAAACCGCTTGAGCTACCGCCACCACTGGTTCATCGCCAGGGTTCAACACCGGTGCCTCGCCCATAACAATAGAGATCAACGAATCTTCATCAGTATTTTTTTCATCGCCCAATAGGCCAGGAAGAAGCCACCCTCCTACTCCCCCCAGTCCCACCAAAATCAGCACGGCCACCAAGGCAAAAACGGTTCTCCGCCCGCCAGATACCGAAGAGGGTCCGGCAGGAACGTGCACCAGTTCGGCCAACGAGGCCTCAACCGCCGGGTCTAAAACTTCCCCAACAAAAAGAGGTTCTTCAATATCAGGAACCTCTAAGTCGGGCTGTTCATTGTTCTCGTCCACCGGTTCAACCTACGCCGCGCACAGCAAAACAGTTGTCATTTATGCCTCGACGTAACGGGGGAACCAAAGGGTGAACGTTGCCCCTTCGCCTAATTCAGATCGAACGGTGACCTGACCGCCATGGCCTTCCGCTATTTGCCGCACGATGGCCAACCCTAAACCCGACCGCCCATCCTCTCGAGAAGAAGCCCGGTCTCCTTTCCAAAAGCGTTGAAAAACTCGCGGGAGATCCTGAGCAGAAAGTCCCGGCCCATCATCGGCTACCGAAATCCATATTTGTTGATCATCATGGCCGGCAGTAACCGTTACCGAGCCTTGAGGGTCCACCACGCGCAAAGCATTATTCAACAAGTTGGCCAATGCCCTACGCAAAGCCACCCCATCTCCCACTACCAAAAGGTCTGGAGCAACCTCAGCGTTTAGTATTGCTGGCACTCGAGCCGCTGCTGCGGCAAAATCTTCAACCGTTTCGGCCACCAAAATCGAAAGATCAAGTGGCTCACGTTGAGCATCGGGTCGTTTGTGATGGGCGTAAAGCAACAGGTCGTCGACCAGCGCCGACATGCGTATCGCTGAACGGCCCGCTACTTCACCAGCAATCCGGAAGTCTTCGGTGGTGGCTTCGGGGTCGTCCATCACCACATCAAGGTTGGTGCGCATGACCGCTAATGGGTTCCGCAATTCATGCGAAGCCTCTTGAATAAAGCGACGCTGACCTTCGAAAGCTTCGTCTAGGCGATCCAACATGTTGTCAAAGGTGTCCGCCAAGTCGCGGAGTTCGTCAGTGGGCCCGCCAAGTTCTATTCGTTGCGACAGGTCGGTGGCTTGAATATGGCGAGCAACCGCAGTGATTCTGCCGATAGGCCGCAGCACCATTCCCGAAACGTACCAACCGATCACCATGCTGGCCAGAAACAAAGCCACCAACGACGCCACGGAATACGAGCGCAGTTGGGTTAAAGCTCGCCGGTTTACTGCCTGTTCAAAAGCCACCAGGTAAGGCTGTGCCTCTTCAAGCTCCGGGGAGGAATCCACCACGCTATTGCGCACGTTGAGTTCTTCCATTTCTTCACCAAGTACTTGAAAAGCAGCGGTGCGTGACATCGGCTCGTCATCAAGAGCATTCGACAAACTTAAATAAATGCCCCCCACCACCAGGGAAGCCAAACCAAATAACAATATTGAGTACAAAAATGCCAGACGTATTCGGATGCTTCCTAACGGCGGTTTCTTCACGAAGATTGGCTGCCCAACAAGCGGTAACCCCGACCGACCACCGTTTCAAGCAACTCGTTTTCTTCGCCATCGGTAACTTTTTTACGCAAGGTCCCGATAGTCACTCTTACCGTGTTGGTGAACGGGTCGGCGTGCTCGTCCCACACGTGTTCCAACAAATCTTCTTGCGACACCACTTCGCCAGGCCGAGACATGAAGTAATGCAACACGGCAAACTCTTTGGCCGTTAACGACAAATCTCTGCTACCCCGGGAAACTTGGTGGCGAGCGGCGTCAAGGCTGAGCCCCCCAACTTTGAGTACCGCTCCACCTTGCCCAGCGTTGCGACGAAGGAGCGACCGCACCCGAGCAGCCAACTCTTCAAAAGCAAACGGCTTTACCAAATAATCGTCGGCTCCGACATCAAGGCCGGCGATGCGATCTTCAATAGTGTCACGGGCGGTGAGCATTAAAATACGTGGGACCAAACCCTCGGGCGGGTTCACACGCAAAGCCACACAAACATCAATACCATCAATATCGGGCATGGTCAGGTCAAGACACACCAAGTCGTAGGGGGTGTATGACGCTTTCTCTAACGCTTCTTCGCCCCCAAAAGCCACATCAACGGCGTAGCCCTGACGGCGAAGGCCTCGAGCCACCGCCTCTACAAGGTCAACCTCGTCGTCAACAACCAGAATCCGCATACCTTGACGGTACCGCGCTTAACCCCTCGGTTGCGGTCGCCTCGCCACTACTTAAAGAGTTGCCGCAGTGTCTGAAAAAACTACCGGTTGGTTTACGGCATGGCTTTCCATCCGCTCACTCACTACTTTCGACGAGCCGCCGGGAGCCATAGAGACCCCGTACAAGCAGTCTGCGGCTTCCATGGTGCGTTTTTGGTGACTCACGATAAGCAACTGTGCATCTTCACGGAACTGCTCAACCAGCCCCAAGAAGCGATGCAAGTTCACGTCATCAAGGGCTGCTTCTACTTCGTCCATCACATAGAAAGGAGACGGACGGCTACGGAACACGGCAAACAAGAACGCCAAGGCGGTGAGCGATCGTTCTCCACCCGACAGCAGAGAAAGCTTCTTCACGTTCTTACCTGACGGCCGTGCCTCTACTTCAATACCGGTGTTCAGTAAGTCGTCCGGGTCGGTGAGCCGAAGTTTTCCGGTGCCGCCCGGGAACAAACCAGAGAACAGTTCGGCGAAGTGCTCGGATACCTCTGCCCATGCTGAAGCGAACACCCGAACGATTTCTTCGTTTACTGAGTTAATAACCTTGCGGAGTTCGCGACGGGTTGAACGAATGTCGTCAAGTTGTTCCTGTTGAAAATCGTGACGCTCGGTGAGGGCCTCAAATTCTTCAAGTGCCAGAGGGTTTATGGGGCCCATTATCTTGAGGTCGCGTTCAAGTTCTGCCAAACGAGCCGGGCCAGATACTCCTTCGGGAAGTTCCGGTGCCGGGGAATCCAAAATGGCTTCCGGCTCACGGTCAAACTCGGTTCGGATGGTGACCGAAAGATTTTCTAAACGCAACCGGGTTTCTGCCCGCTGAATTTCTAAACGTGATTGACGTTCTCGTAACGAGGACAGGCTTCGTTCAGCGGTGGTTCGATCTCGACGAATACCGTCTAAGCGTGCCGCTACAGCCCTCACTCGTTCAGACTGCAGGCGACGCGTTTCGCGCAACCCTTCAAGGCGAAGTTCAATACGAGAGACTCGCTCATCTAGCAGGGCCATAAGTCGCTGACTTACCGCTTCGCGCCGGTCGAGTTGTTGCCGTTGTGCCGAAGCATGTTGATGCGCCTCGGCCAAATTAGTCATTTGAGCTTGCTGCTGTTCAAGCCGGCGTTCTACTGAACTTCTCCGTGCGGTGACGTCGGCAAAGCGCACTTCGTGGGCGGTGCGATGCCGGCTTAACTCGGTGGTTCGTTCTTCTAGGCGCTGCCGGTCGGCCACCATCCGGCGCCCATCAGACGCTGACTCTTCTTCACTTGCTTGCAGGGCAGGCAGGCGTTGTTCGAGCACTGCTACCCGACTCTGGTAGTCGCTTTGCCTCCCCGTTAACTCAGATATTTGTGATTGGAGTGATTCTATTTCGAGCCCAAAATCTCGGCGTTCAGATTGCAGTTGTTGCAACGACTCGGCGGCCGCATTGAACTCATTGTCGTGTTCGTCGAGCGATCGGGTCACGCTCAGCAATTCTTGATCAAAATCTGCGGCCCGTTTTTCCGCTTCGTCAAAAGCTCGTTGGCTATTGTTTCGCTCAGTTTCGGCTGCTACCAGTCGTACCTCAGCTTCGCTCAGCGCGGCGCCGGTGGCGCCGCCTCGGTCGCCGCCGATACGCCATCCAGAAGGGCCAAAACGGTCGCCTTCTCGGGTAACTAATACTGCGGTGGGGTCTTTTATGGCCAGATCAATGGCTTCGGCGCTTCCGCCCGTTACCAACGTGACGTGCGCCAATAGGCGATCCAGAAGCTCGTTTACTCCCGACACGCTAGACCGGACATGAGCTCGAACATTGGAACCAGTTTGGGTAGGGCGAGGGTCGGTTGCCGCTCCAGTTAAGGCAATGACTGCTGCCTTGAAGTTGCCTCGCTGAAGTGCCCCGATGGCTTCTTTGGCACTTACCGTTCCTTGCACCACAACGGCGTCTAAGGCTTCGCCAGCGGCTGCCTCGAAAGCCGCTTCGTACCCAGCATCTACTTCAACGAGATCCAGCAGAGTGCCCAGTACGCCGTCAACCGCCGCCAAGTGAGCGGCGCCCGCTCGCGACCGGGCTTCGTCGAGGGCCATAGTTAGGGCCTCCACACGAGCACTGATGGTGCGTAGATCGGCTTCGGCGGTCATTAACCGTTCCCAACCGGCATTGCGGTCTTGGGCCGCTTGGCCGGCTTGTTTTTCTAAAGCGGTGGCTTCAACCATAAGCGGTTCTTCGGCTACGTCGCCTTCAGAGAGGCGGGCCCGTAGCCGTTCGGTCTCTACATCAAGACGCTGCATTGATGCTTCGAGTGCGGTCTTGCGATCTACCAGTCGGTGGTTTTGATTTTCTGTTTGCTCAACCGACGTGCGCAAAACCCCTAACTCGCCACGAACCTCAGCTGCCATACCGTCCATGGCCGGCATGCCTTCTGCCCATTCCTGTTCAAAAGAGGCGCGATCTGCGGTTAACTCCGTTTCGGACAAAGCAAGTCGTTCAGCTTCTGGAGCAAACGACTCCGTTTCGACCAAAAGTCCTGCGAGTTCCGCTTCTGCGCTGGCTACTTCAGATTCTAAGTCAAGCACCATTTGTTGAGAGGCTGAGGACAGGCGATCATTTTCAATGCTCCGCAAGCGCTCGACAAGTACGCCCCGCAAACCGCGCCCACGCTCTCTTAGCGCTTCGTGGCGCACCAACTGATCACCGAGGTCGTCTCCTCCTCGAGCCACCAACTCGGCTTCTGCGGTGGTGACTTCTGCGTCGAGGCGCCCCAGGTCTGCTTTGGCCGTTACTTCTTCGCGGGCCAAAGAAGCACGCTGTTCTGCTTCGGTTTGCGCTTGACGGCGTAACCCGATCATCTCCGTAGCCGCCCGGTGTAGTCGCAAGGTGTTGAGTTCAGCGATTAAATCACCATGACGGCGGGCTGCTTCGGCTTGTCGCTCCAAGGGGCGCAATTGTCGCCGTACCTCGCGTTGAAGATCGCCCAGACGGTTGAGGTTTGTTTCGGTGGCCGCCAAGCGACGTTCTGCTTTTTCTTTTCGTTTACGAAACTTCAAAATGCCGGCGGCGTCTTCAATGATCATGCGTCGATCTTCGGGGCGAGCGTTGAGCACCGCATCGATTTGGCCTTGGGACACGATGACATGTTGTTGGCGCCCTACCCCGGCATCAGACAAAAGTTCTTGAATGTCAAGCAACCGGCAGGGGGCTCCGTTTAACGAATACTCGCTATCGCCGTTGCGAAAAAGTATTCGAGTGATGGTGACCTCGCCGAACTCAACCGGCAACAACCCCGACTCGTTATCGAGGGTCAACGAAACCTCTGCCCGGCCTAAAGCGGGGCGGGTGGTGGTTCCGGCAAAAATGATGTCATCCATTTTTTGGGCCCGCACCGCGCTGGGCGCTTGTGCCCCCAGCACCCACGCTATGGCATCCACCACGTTGGATTTACCGGACCCGTTTGGCCCGACCACCACGGTGACTCCGGGCTCCATATCGAGCGCGGCGGTGTCAGCGAAAGACTTGAACCCTTTGATGGTTAGCCGTTTAAGAAACACCAGAACCGACCTTATTGCCGCGAAATCACATCGATGTCATTCATATTGACCACCGTAGACGCGTAATGCCCTGCCGCGCCGGTCATTGCCCTATTTTTTTAAAATTCGTTCTAAACCTGCGTATCGCAGTAGTAGGTCCAACGGCCCTTGGATTTCTTTCGTTTAATGGGCAGCCGGCTGCGATCGCTTAAATCTCCGTGCTTCCCGTAAACCGTTAGGTGCTCTTGGTACAGACCTGGCTCGCCGAACACGTCGACAAAAGGTCGGTCCTCGATATGTGTCCCCCGGTACTTCACCCCATCGTGAATAATCTCTACCAGAGCTCGATGGAAGCGGCGGACCTCTTGGGTAGAAAGCGAATCGCTCTTACGATCGTGGCGCAATCCCGAGGCGAATAAGATCTCGTCGCTGTAGATCTCCCCGACCCCCACTACTATCTCGTCGTCACAAAGAAGTTCTTTCAGCCCCATTGAACGGCCCAACACCTCGCCGGCGAAAGTGGTCCACGGCACCGGGTCGGCCACCGGGTCCATGCCCAAACCAGCTAACTCAGGCATTTCTTCAAATAACGTTTCGGCAGGCACCACGGCTACTTCAGAATTTTTCTCTGGGTCAATCAACCGAAGTTGCCCACCTTGGGTAAAGGTGATGGTCAACTCGGTGCCTTTTTCAACCGCCGCTTTATTTGGTTGTCGGCGCAGCGAAGCACCGGCTCCTACTTTTATGATCAAGTAGTCGTCGCCCATAATCATCACCAGAGCCAGCCCCGCACGTCTTACTGACTTAATTTTTTTGCCGGGCAGTAGATCGGTAAATGCCTTACGGTTCCGGTAACGACCCAGCACGGCCAAAGAGGCTGCTTCGACAGTTTTTATTTTTCGCCCAGCGATATCGCGTTCAAGGTCGCGTCGCAGAATTTCTATTTCTGGAAGTTCCAGAGGGATACTCATGAGGGGTCCTTCGGAGAGGGTTGAGGTTTGAGCGGATTTTCGAGAGATTGCCAGGCCATACGGGCTGCGTCTTGTTCAGCCCGCTTTTTTGAGGTCCCAGTTCCGGGGCCAAAAATCTGACCGTCCACCGAAACCAAAGCCGAAAAACGTCGGTCATGGTCGGGGCCTTCTGCGGTCATTTCGTAAACTGGGGCAGAACGAAAGCGTTGCGCCGAAAGTTCCTGCAAACGAGTTTTGAAATCGTGAAAACCAGGCGACATAGCTGTTTGATCAATATCTTGGCCCATGAGATTTTCGACTACTTCAACAGCCGACGAAAGCCCGCCATCGAGGTAAACGGCTCCCAGAACTGCTTCAAAGGCATCGGCCAGGATAGAGCTTTTATCTCGCCCACCAGAGGCTTGCTCACCTTTACCTAAGTAAAGTGCTGTCCCCAAGTTTATTTGGCGAGCAGTTTTCGCTAGAGCGTTGGCGCTCACCACCCCCGACCGAATTTTGGCCAACTGGCCTTCGGGGAGTTCCGGGTAGGCCCGGTAAATCAATTGGGTCACTGCCATGCCCAGCACCGCGTCACCAAGAAATTCCAAGCGTTCATTTGAGGGGCCACCAAACTCTGCGCACCACGAACGGTGAGTAAGTGCTCCAGAAAGGAGCGTTGGGTCGTTGAACCGATAGCCCAAATCCTCCGCCAAAACTTGGGCGGCCGGGTGGGTTTCTGGTGCGTCGACGAGGTTAACCGAGGCGGGAGACGACATAGTCAACTGCATCGCGCACGGTACGAAGATCTTCGAGGTCTTCGTCTTCGAAACGAAAACCCACGGTTCGCTCGCTGAGTTCTTCTTCAATTGCTTCCACCAACTCAATAAGCGCTAAGGAATCAGCATCAAGGTCGTCAGCAAAAGAGTCACCTTCGCCAACTTCAGTAACGTCGATTTCTAAAATGTCGGCCAACCGTTCTTTAACCAAGGTTAGGATTTCTGGTCGCCCGATGGGGGAACCTTCTACATGGGTTTCTGCAGGCATGGCTTTTCTGCTTTCGTCGCTGGTGAGGCTTCATCCTAGCGGATGAAAGAGCTTGCTCAGCAGGGGCGAAAAGGGGCTGAAATGGGTTAAAAGTTAACCAGCAATAGCTTCAGTGAGGTGTTCTACCACTTTGGTTTCCACCATTTCAGCCGCCACCTTGATGGCATTTTCCATCGCTTGTGCCCCCGAAGAGCCGTGGCTAATGACACACACACCTTTTACCCCTAGCAGCATGGCGCCGCCGTAGGTATCCGGGTGGAAAAAACGGTAAATCTGGTCGAATTCCGGACCCAACTGGGCAGCCGCTTCTGCAGCTTCTGGGCGCTCCCCCATGGCACTAAAAAGCGCCAGCATTAAGTTTTTCAATGCACCCTCGAGGGTTTTTAAAGCAACGTTTCCGGTAAACCCATCGGTTACTACTACGTCCACTTCGTCGGTGAGGAGGTCTCTTCCTTCGACGTTGCCGATGAACTCAGCCGTTCCCCAGTTCACTGTTTGCATTTCTGCGTAGGTTTCTTTAACCAACGGGCTGCCCTTGCCTGGTTCTTCACCGATAGAAAGCAACCCCACCCGGGGGGAAGAAATATTTAGACGATCTTGGGCAAACACTGCACCCATTTGCCCAAACTGGGCCAACCACTCGGGCTTGCATTCAGCGTTTGCTCCTGCATCAAGCAACACGGTGGGGGTCGTGCCCGGTGCGGGAAGCAGGGTGGCGATAGCCGGGCGAGACACTCCTTTGATGCGCCCCATGCGTAAAAGAGCACTCGCCATGGTCGCCCCCGTGTTGCCGGCGCTCACCATGGCCGAAGCTCGCCCGTCTCGGACAGCCTCTGCAGCGCGTACCAGCGAGGAGTCTTTCAGGCGACGCACGCTCGAACCAGGTTCAGCATCCATAGCAATAACTTCCGAGGCTTCAATAACCTCAAGGTCGCCGCAGTCAGTGAGTTCTTCTGACCGACCGACCAGCACCACATCTATACCGTGGTTTTCTTTTGCCAAGCGCGCCCCAGCCACTATCTCGCTGGGTGCACGGTCGCCTCCCATCGCATCAACAGCGATAGGTAGCGAAGTAGTCATAAAAAGTTAATCAACGTCTACGGCTTGACGACCGGCGTACCAACCACAGTTGCCACATACCCGGTGAGGACGTTTAATCGCCGCGCAACGCGGGCATGAGCTCCGTGAAGCCACGCCGAGGGTCCAGTTCGAAGCACGACGGCTTCGCCCTTTAGCTTTAGAAGTTTTTTTCTTAGGGACAGCCATCGTTTTTTCCTTAGGCCCGGTGAAAATTATTACGGCAAGCTGATCGGCAGCCTGACGACTCCGCAATGGTAGCGGGAGAACAAGCGTTTAGACCACCGAATCGGGTGGGGAAATTTCATCATCAATACGCAACCCATCTAAAGCCGCCCATCGAGGGTCTTTTAGGGGAGCCGGCTCTTGTTCAATCGGTTCGTTTTCGGTGTGCGCAGGGAATCGTTCCGGCGCAGGGCCTTGGCAATTTTCTTGACAAAGGGGGGCCAAAGGAAGAGCCAGCAACACTGCGTCACGTACTACGGCTTCCACGCTAACCATTTCGTCGCCGGACGTTCCGTCAAAAAGAAAAGTGTCGCCAAGGTCTTGGTCGGGAGCCGCTGGGTCAACGGACCGAAATACTTCGGTAACGCTGAGCTTGATCTGTCCGGTTATTTCTTCGAGGCATCGACGGCATTCGGCTTGCCATTGCGTTTCTATTTGGCCCGCAACAACCACATCAAGCCCTCGCACTTCAACCGAAAGATCGAGATGTACCTCACCTTGGGGCACACGCGCCACCGAGGTTGCGAGGTCATCGAGACAAGCCGCTCGCTGGATTCGTCGCACCACATCGGAGCGGCGCCGTAAAGAAGCCAGCGAAAGCACCAACACATTGTCGGCTGGTTGATCAACGGGGGTATTCACCGACAGCATCGTCCTGGTCAAACATTGCTACCCCGGGTCGGGGTTGGTTTTCAGAATCAAGAGGTTGAACTGGCGGCTGTTTTTGGCGCTCTCGGTCTAAAACAGTTTCTTGTAATTTTCGACGGCCGGCAGAAATAGTGTCGCGGGCCGATCCAAGAAGAGATTCGAAACTTTGTAATTTTTGATCGCAGTAGTCTTCGGTTTCTCTTCGCATGCGCCGGGTTTCATCTCGCGCTGTTTCTACCAGTTGGCGAGCCCTTTGTTCGGCCGTACGCACCACTTCGGTGCGTTGCACTAAGCGTTCGGCACGAGACCGGGCCAACTCAAGTATTTCGTCACCTTCGCGTCGCACCTTGGCTAAGAACTCTTCGCGTTCTTTAAGCAACCAACGGGCGGCACGCAAATCTTCAGGCAAACGACCCATAGCCTCATCTAACAGGCTTAAGAGCTCTTCTTTATTGATCATCGATGATGCAGACAGCGGCATGGGCCGGGCAGAATCAACAAGGTCGCGGGCTTGGCGCAAGATCGCTTCAACCTGAGGCGGCCGATAAGGATCCGTCTCGTCGGAAGGCGGAACCTCGGGTAAAAGTTCGTCGTTCACGAAATGCTCTTTTTTTGCAATTCACGAAAAACAGGGGCCGGCACCATGTCACTGACGTCTCCGCCAAAGCGTGCTACCTCGCGGATAAGCCCCGAAGCCAAAAAGGAGCGCCGCGAAGCGGTAGGTAAAAAGAGGGTGTGCATGCCAGAAATGGCTTGATTGGTTTGCGCCATTTGAAGTTCAGATTCAAAATCTGACACAGCCCGCAAACCCTTAATAATAAAATCTGCACCCACATCTTTGGCCAAGTTGACGACCAGGCCATCAAACATGGTGGTGCGAACGTTGGGCAAATGAGCGAAGCATTCGTCAAGCAAAGCCATGCGCTCTTCTAGGGTAAAGAGCCCGCCACCTTTTGAAGGGTTCATGAGGGTCCCCACTACTACTTCGCTAAAGAGCGATGCTGCGGTTTCGACCATTTCGAGATGGCCGTTATGTACCGGATCAAACGAACCGGGGTACAGAACACAAGTCATGAGACCGAACTCCCTTCTTTCTGGACGTCATTTTCAGGTGGCCCAACGGCGGCCACAACCACCACGGTAGCCCCATAGCGGCGACTCCTGAGTACATCCCACTCCGGGCCGGGGTCAATTTCGCGATTTGACTCCAAAACCACCAGCTTTGCTTTCACATTTTTTAAGAGTTTTTCCCACTCGTCGAAGTCATAGGGTGGGTCCAAAAACACCAGGTCCCAAGTTTCTTGATGGGTCGAGAGCCAAGTAAAAGCATCGGCACGATGCACCTCGGATTGGTCGTCAAAATGGCAGAGGGCCAGATTTTCATTAATCAGTTCTGTATGACGCGAAGACTTCTCTACCAGCACCGCCCGTTTTGCTCCCCGAGAAAGCGCCTCAATGGCCAGAGCCCCAGAGCCGGCGAAAAGGTCAAGCACCACGGCATCTTCAAGGGCACCCAAACTAAAGAGAGCGTTAAAAACCGCTTCACGCACCCGGTCAGTAGTGGGGCGCGCTGAATCATCTTGAGGAGATTTAAGGCGACGCCCTCGGGCGGTTCCGGCGATTACACGCATGGTCTTAGTATGGTGCTTCTATGCGCGCTGCGACAACAATTATTTGTGTGGACTGCGGGGGGACCTGCCATTTGCTGGCCCACCACGAAACAGAATTCGGCCCTGGCGAGAACGTGGCCTACCGCTGCGCCGACTGCCTTGACCGCTGGGATCTTGTGATGCCCGACGAAGACGACGGTGCCGGCGACCAAGTTTACTAAGCCGGGTCTCGCCACATCATGGGAACAGACGGACCACCTATAATCTCAACCACCTGGGTAACCCGAAAACCGTGTCGTTCGTAAAGCGGAACATTGACCGGGTCGCTGGACTCTAAAGCAGCCGGCATGCCCTCAACGTCGCAGCGATCAGTAATAACTTTAATCAACGCCGACCCGAGGCCCTTCCCTCTGCTTTCGCTACGAGTGCCCACGAACCCTAAATACCAGTGCGGTTCTTTCGGTTTAGCCTCAATCATGGGTTCCAACGCCGCAAAGCGTTGCATAGTTTCTTCTTCGCCCATCAAAGCAATGGTGGCCGCCAACACGGCATCCCACGATGGTTCAAGGTCACCTTCTTGGAGAGGGGGGAGCCAAAGAGAAGCCGACTCATTTTGTTCACTCAGGTAAAGCAAATCCATACCCACCCCCGCTGCTAAGCGGGCGGCAAAAAAAGTGGCCAACAAACCCGGTCGAGCCACCGGGTCAGGAAACAAAAAAGAAAGCACCGGGTCGTGAGTAAAAGCCACCGACAGAACAGCTACTGCATCGGGTATTTGTTCTGGTTCGGCCGTCGGAAGGTAATTAGTCATGACCGAAAAAGATAATCGGTTTCTTCGTCGCCGAGGAACACGGAGATTTCATCAGCCAACTCCGGATAGTTCTTGAGCCCTTTTCCGTCGCCGACAAGATTTATAGCCACCTCACGAGCCGCCTCTACCCATTCACGATCGCGACGCAACGAAGCCAACCGTAAATCATTGCGGCCCTTCTGGCGTTGCCCCATGATGGTTCCCTCCCCACGCAAATCAAGATCTACCTCAGCCAACTCAAAACCATCGGTAGTACGCACCAAAGCTCGGAGGCGTTCTTCACCGTCTGGGGTAGTGGCCTCCCCCACTAAGTAGCAAAAACTTGCGGCCGCCCCCCGGCCTACCCGACCTCGCAGTTGATGGAGTTGCGCAATACCGAAGCGATCGGCATCTAAAATCACCATCACCGTGGCGTTGGGTACATCTACCCCGACTTCTATCACCGTTGTGGCCACCAGCACCGAGGTTTCACCAGCACGAAAAGCTGCCATGGCCGCTTCTTTTTCATCCGAAGAAAAACGACCATGGAGCAGCGCTATTGACAAGCCCGCCAGTTCGGTTTCTTGCAACCGGGTCAACGTTTCTTCTGCCGACCGCACCTCTAAAGCATCGGACTCTTCAATCAAGGGGCACACCACATACACCTGATGGCCGGCCGCTACCTCGCGACGCACCGCATCCCAAGCCGGTGCTTCTTCTTTAACCCATTCGGTAGTTATGGGGGTGCGGCCCGGGGGCATCTCGTCGAGCACTGAAACATCTAAATCGCCGTACACCGTCATGGCCGCCGTGCGAGGGATTGGCGTTGCCGTCATCACCAGCACATCGGGCACCGAGTCGTCGGAATTTTTTTCTCGCAAAGCAGCCCGTTGCTCAACCCCGAAACGATGCTGCTCATCAACCACCACCATGCCCAACGAAACAAAAGCCACACTTTCTTGAATCAAAGCATGGGTACCAATAACCACATCAACCCCTCCGGTAGCCAGCCCCACGGTAATTCGTCGACGCTCCGCCGCCGAGGTGCTGCCGGTCAATAAGTCCACCTGCAACGGGCGTTCACCAAGCAACGTTGCGGGGTCAGGCACCGTCATGTTGCGCAGCAAGGCCGCTACGCCCAAATAATGTTGACCCGCCAACACCTCAGTAGGGGCCATCAACGCCCCCTGGTGGCCCCCTTGCACCGCCGCCAACAAAGCACTCACCGCCACCACGGTTTTTCCTGAACCCACATCACCCTGGAGTAGACGATGCATGGGGCGCGGCTCTTTAAGATCAACGTTTATTTCTTGAATCACCCGTTGTTGCGCCCCGGTGAGTTCAAAACCTAAATTCTCGTGAAAAGCAGCAACCAAAGACCCACCGATCTGATGAGCGATACCTTTAGCCGACTGTTCTAAAGCCACCTTGCGTTGCACCAACTCCAACTGGATGCGCAACAACTCATCAAAAACCAACCGCCGGCGGGCCTCCGCCACCTGAGCCATGGATTCCGGATGGTGGATCTGATTAATGGCCGTCGAACGGTCTACAAACCGGTAACGAGCACGCACTTTGCTAGGCACCGGGTCACTAAACCCTTTCACCATCATGACCCGCCGCAAAGCTTCGCCAATCATGGTGTCGAGTTCCCAAGTGTGTACCCCAGCGGTTTCTGACTGCGGGTAGACCGGCACCACCCGGCCGGTACGATTGCCCACCAAATCAACTATCGGGCTGGTCATCTGAGGACGCCCCTGGTAGTGATCAAGCCGCCCAAAAACTACCAGTTCATCCCCCGGGCTGAGCTGCTGTTCACGCCAGCCTTGGTTAAAAAATATTAGGCGCAGGCTCCCCGTGCCGTCGGTGACCGTGACCTCCACCAGTGAACGACCATTGCGGGTACGCCGGGCAGAAACTTTTTTAACCTCCACCAACAACATGGCTTCTTCGCCCACCGGCAACTCAGTGATAGTGGCTTGCCGCGTGCGGTCAAGGTATTTACGCGGATAGGTAAAGAGTAAATCCAAAACGGTGCGTACCTCAATTTTTGCCAACGCCGCGGCACGCTTTTCACCAACCCCTTTAAGGTCAGTAACCGAGCGTTGGTCAAGTTCTCGCAGGGTTAAGCCGGGTTCGGTCACCGGCACCCCTTACTCAATACCCAAAAAATAGGGGTACAGCGGTTGACCACCTTGATGAACCTCAAGCTCAAGATCAGGATGCTCAGTTTCTATCCAAGCGGCGATAGTTGAGGTGGTTCCTTCATCGGCATCCTCGCCTACGATCAACGTCACCAACTCGTGGTCATCGACTAGGTAGTCAATTATTTGAGTAGTGGCAGCAAACAACGAATCGGCTACCACCTTTACTTTGCCACCGGTCAGACCAAGGTAATCGCCTTCGGTAATGTCACCGACATCGCTCCCGGTGTCACGCACCGCCACGGTGACTTCGGCCGCCACCACTGCAGAAGCCGCAGCGGTCATCCCGGCATGGTTAGCTTCAGCGGTACCTTGAGGGTCGTATTCCAAGAGCGAAGCGAACCCTTCGGTGATGCCTTTAGTGCGAATAACCCGCACCGTTTTATCGGTCTGGGCATCTACTTGTTCGGCCACGGCGACGATGTTGCCATTGTTGGGCAAAATAATTACTTCTTGGGCTGGTACCGCTTCAACGGCCGCCAAGAGTTGCTCGGTCGACGGGTTCATGGACTGCCCGCCGGCCACTACCCGACGCACCCCCATGGATCGGAAGATTTCAATAATGCCTAAACCGTTCGCTACGGCGACCACCGCACAAGGCACCGGGTCGCCCACCGGTTGGTCTGCCCCATCGGCTATTTGTTCACGCACCCATGCTTGCTCTTCGGCTTCTTCAAAAAGATCAGAAACCCGAATACGGTACGGGCGACCTACTTCGATACCTGCTTCGACGGCCCCACCGATGTCATCGGTATGCACGTGACAGTTCCAAGTGCCATCACCGCCTACCACCACAATGGAATCCCCTAAAGCATCCCAGGCCGCTTTGAACGACTCCACCGAATCATCGGGGGCATCCAAGAAATACATCACCTCATAGCGGGGGCCAGCCAAAGACGCTCCGTGGTGACCGGCGGCCGCAGGGTCGGGGGCGGCCGCCACTGGGGTATCAGGAGCCTCCGGCAGGGGGCGTCCATCGACTACGTGAAGCAAAGCATCAAACAGCAGCAGCAAGCCGCAACCACCGGCATCAACTACCCCGGCCTCAGCCAAAACGGGCAGCATCTCTGGGGTACGGGCCAAAGCATCTTGACCCTGAGCCAACGCGGCCTCCGCAACGGTAAGCAAACTTTCTTTACTCACCTCGGCTGCCGCTTCGGAGGCTTCACGAACCACCGTCAAAATAGTGCCCTCCACCGGAGTGCCTACCGCACCGTAAGCGGCGGTCGACGCTGACACTAAGCCTTGCGCCAACACTTGGGCATCAAGTTGGCCGGCACTGCCGATGTCCGCCGACAAGGCCCGCAATATTTGCGACAAAATAACTCCTGAATTGCCGCGAGCACCCATCAGTGAGCCGTGAGCGATGGTGGCCGTTACTTCTTCAAGAGATGCGGTCTCGGCTAAATTTTCGAGAGCTTCCACCACCGACTTTGCGGTCATCGACATGTTGGTGCCAGTGTCGCCATCAGGCACTGGATAGACATTAAGTAAGTTGAGAGCTTCCCGATGGGCAACCAAGGCATCAGCGAAACCCTTCATAAGAGCACGGAGGGCAGAGGCGTCAAGAACGGTAAGAATAGTCACAGAGATAGAGCGTAGTCAGATAAAGGGATTGTCGCATTGACCAATTAGAGGTTGATGCCTCGGCGGCACCCTGTAGCCTTGTCTTTTGAACGTATCCGGGCAGCGAACCTTCGTTGCCCATTTTAATGAGGTTATGACATGGCATCCGTGTGTGAAATTTGTGGCAAGAAACCGTGGTTCGGTAAGCAGGTGAGTCACTCTCATCGGCGTACCAGTCGACGCTGGAACCCCAACATCCAACGAGTGCGGGCAGTCGTCGGCAAGTCGACCCGCCGGGTAAACGTTTGTACCGGTTGTTTAAAAGCCGGAAAAATACAAAAAGCTACCCGCTAACTCACCTGAGGACCAGGAGCAACCATGCAAGGGGTAATCAAGTCTTACGACCCAGGCACTGGTGATGGCATCGTCATCAACCAAACAGACTTCGCCGAGTTCGACTTGGCAGACAACGCCCTTGAAGGATCAATCTTTCGCATGCTTCGTCCCGGACAACGAGTAGTTTTTTCTTTAAACGACGCTCAGCAGGCCACCGGCTTATCTTTCGGATCTGAAGGCGATATGGCTACTCCGGAGAACCTCTAGTACCTATAGGCCAGAAGTCACACCCCTCAAAGCGCGCCAACCCACTTTCTGGCGACTAGGAATAGGGGCGATGACTTCACCTACTGAAAATCAAAAACTTCTTGACTGGGTAGCCCATTGGGCCGAAATTTTTGATCCCACCGATATTCACTGGTGCGATGGCACAGCCGAAGAAGCAGATCGTTTAGCCAGTCTGCTCGTTGAATCCGGTACTTTTGAGCGCCTCAACGACGACCTGCGCCCCAATAGTTATCTCGCCCTTTCTGACCCCGGAGACGTAGCTCGGGTTGAGGACCGTACGTATATTTCCTCTCCAGAAGAAATCGATGCTGGCCCCACCAACAACTGGCGCCAACCCGACGAACTCAAAGAAGAAATGCTGGGGCTCTACCAAGGGGCCATGAGCAGGCGCACCATGTACGTGGTGCCTTTCTCTATGGGGCCGCTGGGTTCTCCTATTGCTCACATTGGGGTGCAACTTACTGACTCGCCTTACGTGGCGGTCAACATGCGCATCATGACCCGCATGGGTCAACCGGTGCTTGATGTTTTGGGCAGCGGCGACTTCGTTCCCTGCTTGCACTCCGTAGGCGCTCCGCTGGATGAAGGCGACGTCGATGTCCCTTGGCCTTGCGACGCCGACAACAAATACATTTCGCATTTCCCTGCCACTCGAGAAATCTGGTCTTACGGATCGGGCTACGGCGGCAACGCTTTGCTGGGTAAAAAATGTTTCGCTTTACGTATCGCTTCGACCATGGCCCGTGACGGTGGCTGGTTGGCCGAACACATGCTTATTTTGTCTTTGACTTCCCCGGAAGGCGTAAAACGCTACATCGCGGCGGCTTTCCCCTCTGCCTGCGGCAAAACCAATATGGCCATGCTGGTACCTACCCTCCCCGGGTGGACCGTCGAAACCATCGGCGACGATATTGCGTGGATGAAGTTCGGCGACGACGGCCAGTTATACGCCATCAACCCCGAAGCAGGTTTTTTCGGGGTAGCCCCGGGCACCTCAAATAAAACCAACGCCAACGCCATGGCGTCCATCGCCAGCAACTCGATTTTTACCAACGTGGCCCGCACCCCCGAAGGCGATGTCTGGTGGGAAGACATGACCGAAGAAACTCCGCCACACCTCACCGACTGGCGAGGCCAGCCCTGGACCCCGGACTCCTCCACGCCGGCCGCTCACCCCAACGCTCGTTTTACCGCTCCAGCGGCCCAATGCCCTTCTATCGCCCCCGAGTGGGAAGACCCAGCCGGAGTGCCGATTTCGGCCGTTTTGTTTGGCGGGCGTCGGGCTTCGAACGTTCCATTAGTCACCGAAGCCCGCGACTGGGATCACGGGGTATTTTTAGGGTCGGTCATGAGTTCAGAAAAGACGGCCGCAGCGGCGGGCACCGTGGGCGAAGTACGGTTTGATCCGTTCGCCATGTTGCCTTTCATGGGCTACAACGTGGGCGACTACATCAACCATTGGTTAAGCATTGGCGCTCAAGCCGACCCAGAAAAACTGCCGAGAATGTTTTGGGTCAACTGGTTCCGCAAAGATGCCGACGGCAGCTTTTTGTGGCCAGGCTTTGGCGAAAACAGCCGAGTATTAAAATGGGTGCTGGAGCGCATTGACGGCACGGCGGGTGCCACCGAAACCCCTATCGGTAACGTGCCCACCGCCGCTGATCTTGACTTAAGCGGCCTTGACCTTGACGACGGCGACCTCAGCGAGTTGCTGTCGGTAGATGCCGAAGCTTGGGCTCACGAAGTGGCCTTAATTGAAAACCATTTCGCTTTCATCGGCGAACGCTTACCTCAAGCCATGCTGACCCAACTCGAAAACCTTCGCTCCCGCCTCGCCCAACAGGCCTAACCTCTCCTCTTTTTTAGCCACCCTCCGCCCCCCAAACCCCGTCATGTGGTCTCAGAAACGACATGACGGAGGCGAGTAAAAGGCAAGGTCAGGGGTGGAATAAGATTTTTGGGGCGGATTTTTTTGAGCGCAGAGTGTGGCTGCTTTTAAACAGCGCTTACCAACATGGCGCGAATGCCCAAACCCATGAGAAACAGCCCGGCCCCGCCATACAACAAATGCCGGTAAGGACGCATGGACTGGCGATAACTGTAAACAATGCCCACCGTTATCAACGCCACAAAACCGTAGAACAAATGAAACTGGGGGGGCTCGATATCTTGGCCGGCCACCAAACCCACACCAAGCGTGACTTGAACCGCCACCGAAAACTGCACCAGTGCCACAAACCACCACAAGGCTCGCCCGCGCAAAGCCTCCACCCGATGAGCAGCCAGCGACCACAAGCCCGCCAGCCCATTTCCGATAACCATTATCCAAGCAAAAGCCTCGTGGGTATCTCGCAAAGACGCCATAACAAGTAAAGAACTCATGCAGCCATCATGCCTGAAGAACCGTCCAGCCCCACGCTTAGTTCAACAACAAATCAGTGCGGTGCGGTTCCCCAACAACCCGAGGGCGCCCCGGGTCAACAAACCATTCCGTACCAAAAGCTGCTTCGTATCGAGCATCCAACGGAGCCAAGAAAAACGAATCCGGAGCAACCTGGCTGGCGTGAGCCGCAATAGCCGCCCGTTTACGCTCCAGCACCTCGGTCACCACAATGCCATGAGTAATTTCAGCATCAGGCAGACCAAACAAATCATCGGTTAACCGTTCACTGCGCTTAGCCAAATCAACGTCCGGCTCTTGCCCCACCTCGCTGACCTCACCCATGGCTTCGGCCACCACCGAACGCACAATGTCACGATTCATAGTCACCCAACGCAAACGCACCCCATGTTCGGCCGCCCAACGGGTACCCACCCGATGCACCTGAATATGGTCCGGGTGGCCGTAGCCGCCATGAGGGTCGTAAGCCACCAACAAGTCCACCGCCTCATCTGCCAACAAAACATCAAGACGATCCACCGCTTCGCTCTCCTCGGCCTGCCAAAAACACGCCGGGTTTTCGCTGCTAGGCGACCCAATCATACCGCTGTCTCGGTAATCCAAAAAAGCCACCCGAGCCACCCCAAGCAAATCTGCCGCAGCCTGCACCTCTTGCGAACGCCGCTCCCCCAACTCTTCGCCGTCGCTCAACACCCCCGGCACCGGCTCGCCTTCCTCGCCTCGCGTGGCCAGAACCAACAACACGCGGTGGCCCGCTGCAGACATTTTGATCATGGTCCCCGCCGTAGCTAAAGCCTCATCATCGGGGTGGGCATGAAAAAACACCACGGTGGCCACGATTAAGCCACCGCCCCCGAAGCCCGCAAGGCCTCTACGTCTAAACCCGCCTCAATCAAAATCTCATCAGTGTGCTGACCGGGGTGTGCCGGCGGCCGAGAAATAGCACCCGGGGTTTCGCTAAACCGAGGAGCTGGGCCCGGTTGGGTTAAACCCGCCGACTCCACAAAAGTCCCCCGCTCCACATTATGGGGGTGGACAACCGCTTCATCAATGGTCAAGACCGGGGCGTAACAAACATCGCTGCCCGCCAAAATAGCGTCCCACTGATCGCGGGTCTTGGTAGCAACCACGGTGGCTATTTCTGCTTTCAACGCTGGCCACTGCGTTTGATCAAATTGCGGCGCAAAACGCTCCGAGTCAAGCCCCAACTTTTCTACCATCTCGGCGTAAAACTGCGGCTCAATAGACCCCAACGAAATATACGAACCGTCAAGGCACTGATACACATCATAAAAATGGGCACCCGTGTCGAGAGTATTTACCCCTCGCTCTGGCTTATGAAAACCGGTCGCTAAAAAACCGTGAAAGAACCCCATGAGGCTGGCTGCTCCGTCGACCATGGCGGCGTCTACCACCTGGCCCTGCCCGGTAGAGCGCGCACTGAACAAAGCGCACACCATGCCAAAGGCCAAATACATGCCACCCCCGCCAAAATCGCCCACCAAGTTCAAAGGCGGCACCGGGCCCGAATCAGCGCGCCCCATGTGGGCCAAAGCCCCCGCTAAAGCAATGTAGTTAATGTCGTGACCGGCTGCCGAAGCGTACGGGCCCTCTTGGCCCCACCCGGTCATACGGCCATAAACCAGCGCTGGGTTACGGGCCAAACATTCCTCCGGACCCACCCCCAAGCGTTCCGCTACCCCAGGACGAAAACCTTCAAAAATCATGTCGGCGCCTTCTACCAAAGACAACAACACCCCAACACCTTCGGACGATTTGAGATCTACCCCAATGCTGCGCCGACCCCGCTCGATCACCCCAACCGGCGGCTGGCTCGGGTCGCCGCCTTTTACTGCGCCGGCACGATCAACACGGATCACCTCAGCGCCCATGTCGGACAGCATCATCCCGCAAAAAGGCCCCGGGCCAATACCCGCTAACTCAATTACTCGCACCCCATCTAAAGCACCCATGCTGCCTCCTCGGTTCTAGTCAACTCGGTGAGCGTCGCAGCGCAGCGCATGCTCAGAAATCGCTTCAATCAAAAATGGCCAAGAACCCGGCGGTAGGTCATGTCCCCAACCATCGACCAGTACAAAGTCGGCACCAGGAATAACCTCTGCCGTGCGGCGCCCTCCACTTTGGTCAATCAGTGTGTCGGCCCCGCCGTGAATTACCCGGGTAGGCACGGCGATAGTGGCTAATTGTTTTTCACGGTCCCCGTGGGACAGTGCAGCTCCCCATTGGCGGTTAAATGCCTCTTGAGGTTGCAGCGAGCGTTTGGCGTAAGCCTCAAACGTGCCTCGCACCAAATCCTCATCGTGCCAGGCTGGGCTAGCCCACAAGCGGCGGTCGGCAAGATCTTTTTCTACTCGAGCCTCCTGAGTTTCTGGTGTTGGTGTCATCATGGCGGCCATGGTTTCTCCCGTGGGTCGCCCAAAATCACGGTTCCCAGTATTGGAACCCATAGACACCAAACTTCGGCATCGTTCAGGGTGATCAACCGCCACCGTCTGGGCCACCATGCCGCCCAAAGAAAACCCCACGATGTGAGCGTTCCCTACTTCAAGGTGGCCGAGCAACCCAACAACGTCGGCGGCCATGTCGGACAGTGTGTACGCCGACCCTTCCGGAAATTTCGTAGAGAGGCCACTGTCTCGAGAATCAAAACGAACCACCTGAAAGCCTTGAGCGGCCAAACCAGTACAAAACCCTTCCTCCCACAACAGCAACTGACTTCCTAAACCATGCAACAGAATCAGAGTGGGGTCTTCGGGGCGGCCAAAAAGCTCGTAACATATTTTTACGTCGGGGCTTACTTGAGCGAAAGGCATACCCCATCATCCGAGGAAAACGCCCCCCACAGCAAACCGGGCCGGATAACGTCGGGGTATCGAGATATTTGACCAACCTTTTTCGGCACTCAGCTCCACCACGCTTTACGCCTTACTGCGTCTACGTTTTGAAGTATTTGTACTTGAACAGCAGTCATTTTATTTAGATACCGACGGTCGAGACCTTGAACCAGAAACCCGCCACCTTTGGATTGAAGACCAAAACCAAATAGTGGCTTACCTACGCGTGCTGGCCGACGGCCCTGACGAGCACTGCATTGGGCGGGTAGTGACCGCCCCTCAAGCACGGGGCAAAGGCTTAGCTGCGCTGTTGGTTAACCACGTAGCGTCTACCACCAGCGGGTCGCTGACCCTCAAGGCTCAAGCCTATTTAGCGGATTGGTACCTTTCTTTAGGGTACGAAGCCACTGGCGAGGTCTTCGACGAAGAAGACGGAATACCTCATTTACCGATGGCTTTAAAGCGCCTTTAATCGTTTAACGGCTGAGGCTGTCACTCCCCCTAGGTAAGGTGCTTTCATGGCACCAGACGAGAACACCTTGCATCTTGACGAATCGTCGAACGCCGATGCCCTTTTGGTGGGCCTCAACGAGGAACAACATTTAGCGGTCACCACCGATACCACCCCACTGGCTATCCACGCTGGGGCCGGCTCCGGCAAAACACGGGTACTCACCCATCGCATTGCTTGGCGATCCGAAACCGGGCGAGAAGACCCTCGCCGGGTCATGGCCCTCACCTTCACCCGTAAAGCCGCCGCCGAACTACGTCACCGTTTACGCCGGTTGGGGCTACGCGATCAAGTGGCCTCCGGCACCTTCCACGCCATTGCCCTTGCTCAACTTCGCAATTGGTGGCAAGACAACGGGCAAAAAGAACCCGAGTTGTTGACCAGAAAAGTTGGTTTTATCGCTCCTTTGCTGCCTCGTGATCGCCGAACCACCGATGCCCTCGATGTCACCACCGAAATCGAATGGGCCAAAGCACGGCGCATTCGCCCGGAGGCCTATGCCTCGCTGGCCGAAGAAACGAGCCGCAACACCCGTATGGCACCAGCCATCATTGCCAGCATTTATCACGAATACGAGGAACTCAAAACAAAACGTTCCATGGTCGATTTTGATGACTTGCTCGAAAACTGCGCCAAAGCTATTCGCAGGGACAAGGCATTCGGCAACGCTCAACGGTGGCGTTTTCGCCACTTCTATGTTGACGAGTTCCAAGACGTGAACCCCCTGCAGATGGCTTTGCTTACTGCCTGGTTGGGGGGCAGCAACGACCTGTGCGTGGTAGGCGACCCTGACCAAGCCATCTACGGCTGGAACGGTGCCGAAGCCGACCATTTGGTGCGCTTTACCACCCACTTTCCCGACGGCCAAGTCATTGATTTGCATCAGAATTACCGCAGCACGCCACAAATTTTACGTACGGCCGCATCTGCCCTAGTAGGGCGACCCCCGTTGTTAGCTAACCGACCGAGCGGTTCTACCCCCACAGTTGCTGTTTATGCCGATGACCAGGCCGAAGCGCGAGCCATTGCTCAATCGGCCCGCGACAGTAAAGGCCCGGCCGGTCGGTGGGCTGACCAAGCGGTACTGGTACGCACCAATGCCCAAGCCGAAACCATGGCCACGGCACTCCGGCAAGCACAAATCCCGGTACGCACCCGAGCCGGCAGTGGCCTAATGGACCGGGCAGACATCAAAGGCGCTCTCACCATGGTGGGGCGCAGCAAACGGCCACTTAACGAACACCTCGGTGACTTACGCTCCGGTGATCTGCCGGCCGACCTTAACGATGCTCAAGAAATCGAGAGTGCACGAGACTCCGAACGAGCAAACGCTTTTGCAGAACTACAGCACCTGGCCCACGAGTATCTGTCGCTTGACCCCGGTGGCACCGGTACCGGTTTCGTTACGTGGGCGCGTGAACAAGCCCGGACCCATCAGGACGACTCGATTGATGCGGTGGAGATCGCTACCTTCCATGCGGCCAAAGGTTTGGAATGGCCCATTGTGCACGTGGCGGGGGTGGAACAAGGGTTGGTCCCTATTGGTCATGCTCGAGATACAAAGTCGAGGGCCGAAGAACGCCGCCTGCTTTATGTGGCTTTAAGCCGGGCCAAAGACCATTTGCATATTTCGTGGGCCGCCGAGCGTCGCTTTGGCGAAAAAATGTCTCGCCGTCAACCCTCTCCATGGTTAGAAGATGTTGAGTTCGCCATATTGAACTTAGATCAACCGCTCGAAAAAGCGCAGCAAGCTCAACGAGTAAAACAAGTGCGCCAACAAGTAAGCCGAGAACAAGAAACCGATTCACCGGTATTGGACGCTTTAAAAACTTGGCGAAATGACTTGGCTCGTGCCAACGACGTTGACCCTTGGAAGGTGTTTAATAACGCCACGTTGGAGGCTTTGGTAGCGCTTTGGCCCACCGAGCAAGAGCAGTTACTAGCTGTTTCGGGTATTGGCCCGTTCAAATCCGATCGCCACGGGAAGACTTTACTCGACATTCTGTGCCGCTTTGAACGTCCAGATATTCCCGAGCCTTCTGCACCGGTAGCCAAGAAAAAATCTGCTCCGCCCGCCGCACAAACAAACCCTGATCTTGCTTCAGCGTTAAAAAAATGGCGTATGGATCAAGCGGATGGCAAACCAGCTTTCACCGTATTTACTAATGCTTCACTGGACCAACTGGTGGCTCAGCGGCCAACTACTGAAGAAGAACTGTTGGCCATCACCGGGATCGGGCCAGGCAAGGTGGCTCGTTTCGGTGAATCTTTGTTGAGTTTTTTAGCGCAGCAGCCTTAGCCTTCGAAGGTTTTTATGGCGCGTTTGGTGGCTACCAAACGCCAAGCGGCTTCCACTATTTCTGCTACCTCTGACCAGTCCAACTCCACGTCGAGGCGCAAACCGACCCATCCGCTGGGGCCCAGATAAGGCGGTATGAAAAATCTTTCCGGTTCTTGATCTACTAACTCGGCTTGCACCCCGGGTGCTGCTTTAAACCACAAGGTGGGGCGGCCGTCTTTGGGGTGCTCGTGTAAATTTACAAAAGCGGTGCGTGAGGTCACCCCAAAGGTTGGCATGCCGTGGTTGATGCGTTCATCAACTTCCGGCAGAGCTAAACAAATTTTCCGCAGGGCCACCAAGTAACGATCTTCGGGAAATCGGCTGGGGTGCCCCACCGGTCACCCCACCAAGAAATCTGCGACCACCGGAGCATGGTCTGAAGGTTTTTCGCCTTTGCGTTCGTTACGGTCCACCACCACGAAATCCGTTTTTGTGGCCAGAGCGTCCGAGGCCAAAACTAAATCGATACGCATTCCATGTTTTTTGTAAAAGGCTCCGCCTCGATAATCCCACCACGAGAACAACCCGGGTTGATCATACTTTTGTCGGAAAACGTCAACGAGGCCAAGGTCGATCAGTCTCTCTATGGCTTGACGTTCTGGCGGGGTGACATGAGTGAGGCCTTCGAGGGCGGCGGTGCTCCAAATGTCTCGGTCGTCGGGGGCCACGTTGAAATCCCCCACGATGGCGATGGGGTCGGTTTCTGGGTTGGTGTTGGCCACGAGGTCATCATGTAGACGAGTAAGCCAATCCAGTTTGTAGTGGTAGTGGTCGTGGCCCACTTCTCGGCCGTTGGGCACGTAACAGGTCGCTACCCGCACTCCCCCGCAGGTGGCCCACAAGATACGGGCATCGGGGTCGGGGTCGGAGCGGCCGTCGAGGAACCCGGATCGCACGTCATCAAGCCCAACTTTGGAGATAATAGCTACCCCATTCCATCGGCCTTCGCCGTTGTGAGCAGACTCATAGCCGAGGGCGGTGAAGGCTTCATGAGGAAACGCTTCTTCGGTCATTTTGGTTTCTTGGATGCACAGCACGTCGGGTTGCACGGCTTGAATCCATGCTTCTACTCGCCCCAGTCGGGCTTTTAACGAGTTGACGTTCCAGGTGACGATGCGCATAGAAAAAACTTAGCACGACTGCCAAAGAGCGGCACGACCCGCTTCTCTACTCATTTTTTTCATGAGAAACCTTCAATTCCGACCCTGGGGTCAGACCCCATGTTCGGAATTGAAGAGATCGAAACCGACCACGGCGGCGAGTTCTGCTAAGGCTTGGGCAGGGTCGGTGACCTTTATGGTGGTCATGCCCATGGCTCGAGCGGGCTTGAGGTTGACCCCCAAGTCATCGAGAAATACGCACTCTTCAGGAAGAACCCCCAGACCTTGACAAGCCATTTCGTAAAACCCTGGTTCCGGCTTGCGTACGCCAACCACACTGGATTCCACCACTAAATCAAAAAGCGCGAGAACTTCAGCTTGTTCTCCCCCGTGATGGGTTTTTGACATAGACACGGTGTTGTTGGTCAACAAAGCCAGCGGTAAACGGGTTTTGATTATGCGTAAAGCTGCCACCATTTCTGGCCGCAACTCGCCTTGTAAACACCCCAACACTCGGCGGGCGCTAATCTCAATACCCAAAGCCAACGCTTCAGCTTCGAAGAGTTCACAAAATCCTGCCTCGTCCAACTCGTTGCGTTCCATCAAGGCCCAAGCGTTGCCGTCGGGGTTTTGCGTGTTGATAAAACGCACCGTGTCCGGCGGTAGCCCGGCCTCGTTTTCGTAAAGAGCGAAGGCGTCAAAAGGGCTGGTCAAGATCACCCCGCCGAAGTCAAATAACACTGCTTTTATCATGAACCGAAATGCTAGACCATCAGCCGGTAGCCTCAGCGGTCGTGAGCGCACAATTTATTTACACCATGCAAAAAGTCAGTCGGTACTACCCGCCGGACAGAGACGTACTCAAAGACATCACTTTGGCTTTCTATCCCGGAGCCAAAATTGGTGTGCTGGGGTCAAACGGTTCCGGCAAATCGTCTTTGCTGAGAATCATGGCTGGGCTTGACGATGGGTTCACCGGCGAAGCTCGTTTAACCGATGGTTTCACGGTGGGACTTCTTGAACAAGAACCCCATCTTGACCAAAGCAAAGACGTCATGGGCAACGTCATGGATGGGGTGGGTGAGGTCGCCACCTTGCTTTCTCGTTACGACGAAGTGTTGGCCGCTTGGGCCGACCCCGAAGCCGACTACGAAAAACTCGGCGAAGACCAAGCAGCGTTGGAACGCAAAATAGAAGCCGCCGGCGCCTGGGACCTTCAGCGCACCATTGAGATCGCTATGGATGCCCTTCGCCTTCCGCCGGGAGATGCTTCCGTGGAGCACCTCTCCGGTGGTGAACGCCGACGGGTGGCTTTATGTCGGTTGCTGCTCTCTCGCCCCGACCTGTTGCTACTAGATGAGCCCACCAACCATTTAGACGCCGAGTCGGTGGCTTGGCTTGAGCGCACTTTGCGTGACTACACCGGCACCGTCATGGCTATCACCCATGATCGCTACTTCCTCGACAACGTGGCTAGCTGGATTTTAGAGATGGACCACGGACGAGGCTTGCCTTTTGAAGGCAATTACTCCGGTTGGCTTGAGCAAAAAACCGATCGTTTGGTGGCCGAAGAAAAAACTGATTCCTCCCGACGCCGTACCTTAGAACGCGAACTCGAGTGGGTCCGTATGGCTCCCAAGGCTCGTCAAGCAAAGGGGAAAGCCCGCTTAGCGGCTTACGACCGATTAGTTGTTGAAGCCGCCGAAGCCGATCAACGCGACAATGCTTTACAGATCACCATCCCGGCCAACCAGCGTTTAGGCGACCAGGTCATAGAGGTGACCAATTTGTCTAAAGGGTTCGGCGATCATTTGCTTATCGATGACCTGTCGTTTACCTTGCCGCCGGCAGGCATCGTAGGGGTTATCGGCGGTAATGGTGCCGGAAAAACCACCTTGTTTCGCATGCTTACCGCAGCCAGCAACGGTGACGCCGACCCGGCGGCCAACCCCGACAGTGGCGAAATTCAAGTCGGCACTACCGTAGAAATGGGTTACGTCGACCAGTCGCGAGAATCCTTGGACCCCGAACGCACCGTGTATCAAGAAATCACCGATGATCATGATTTTATTCAGGTGGGAAAACGCGAGATGAACGGTCGGGCCTACGTGGCTTCGTTTAACTTCAAAGGGTCTGATCAGCAGAAAAAAGTCGGGGATCTTTCTGGTGGGGAACGCAACCGAGTGCACTTGGCCAAAGTGCTCAAAAGCGGGGCCAACCTGTTGCTACTTGACGAGCCCACCAACGATTTAGATGTAGATACTTTGCGAGCCTTAGAAAGCGGCTTGGAGTCGTACCCGGGTTGTGCAGTCATCATTAGCCATGATCGCTGGTTTTTGGATCGAGTGGCCACCCACGTGCTGGCTTTTGAAGGCAACTCGCAGGTGCGGTGGTTCGAAGGAAACTTCAGCGAATACGAAGCAGCACGCAAGAAAGAACTCGGGAGTGAAGCCACTCCTACCCGCATGAAATACAAACCCCTTTCTCGAGGTTGATGGTGGCCGCTGTCGACGCTCGTACCCGCATTTTGGCTCCTCAGGTCATTCGAGGTGTTGCCCTTTTGCTTTGCGTGGCTGGTATTGCTGGCATGATCGTCACCTCAATTGCTGACGATATTCCAGCGGCTCTTTCGTTTGGATTGCTGGGCGCTACCGGTGCGTTGGCGCTGCTTTTAGTAGGCGCTTTAGTACCGGCCATAGAGTCGGCAGCGTCTTTGAATGAGGCGTTAGCAGCCGAGGTCGAAGCGCAGGTTGAACGTTTACTGGCTGCGGGAGTTGATGAAACGCCGGTACGAGATTTAGTGCGTGATGCCGTGGATTTAGGTCGCCAGTCAGCTGGCGATTAGCGCCAGTATCTGAGTAGCGGCGGCCACCGGGGCGCCATCGGCCGGGGTTAACACCAGGTCAGGGTTTTCCGGGGCTTCGTAGGGGGCATCAATACCGGTAAATCCGGTGAGTTCGCCGGCCCGCACTTTGGCGTAAAGACCTTTGGGGTCTCGCTGTTCGCATACTTCGAGCGGGGTGTCAACGAATACTTCAAAAAACGGCACGCCGGCCGCTTGGTGAAGTTCTCGAGCCTGTTGGCGTCCTGCTCGAAATGGGCTGATTACCGGCACCAGCGAGACCAAGCCAGCGTCGCCCATGAGGCGGGCTACTTCAGCAACTCGCCGCACGTTCTCGGTACGATCTTGATCAGAAAATCCGAGATCTCCGTTTAGCCCGTGGCGCAGGTTGTCGCCGTCCAGCAAATAAGCGGGCTTCCCGGCCGCTATTAGCAGCCGTTCGCAGGCCACAGCGATCGAAGATTTTCCTGACCCTGAGAGGCCGGTGAACCATACCGTGGCGCCCGCTATCCCTAAAGCGCTTTTGCGTTCGTCTCGGCCAAAGCTGCCTGCGTGCCAGACCACCCCGGGGCTGTGTTGGCCCACGTTAAGCTCCGCCTCCGACGATCATGCCAGCGGCCACCGTGGCGTTGCTGGCTTCGTCGATCAATACGAAAGAACCGGTGTTGCGGTTGCGTCGGTATTCGTCAAAGAACAGAGGCTGGGTGCTGCGGAGGGTTACGCGGCCTATTTCGTTAAGACCTAACGATTCTGGAGACATCTGCCGATGCAAAGTGTTTACATCTAACTGGTATTGCAGGTCGGTGACCATGACCCGAGCGGTGCGGGTGGTGTGTTTTATGGCCAATTTCATGCGGGGGGTCAAAGGCTTGGTGTCGGACATCCAGCACACCATGGCTTGCAGGTCTTGCCCGGCATGGGGTTGGTTGTTGGGGCGGCAAATCATATCGCCCCGTGAAATGTCAATATTGTCGGTTAAGCGCAAGGTGACCGACATGGGTCCGAATGCTTCATCAACCGGGCCATCGAAAGTATCTATGGAGGCCACCGTGGAGGTAAACCCGCTGGGTAGCACCACCACCTCGTCGCCGGGTTTGAATACGCCACCGGCCACCGTGCCGGCATAACCCCGGTAATCGTGGTGTTCGTTGGTTTGGGGGCGAATCACGTATTGCACAGGGAACCGAGCATCAATGTGGTTGCGGTCGCTAGAAATATGTACTTGTTCAAGGTGGTGCAGCAACGGCGACCCTTGGTACCAAGGCATGTTTTCTGACCGGTCCACCACGTTGTCGCCATGTAAGGCCGACATGGGGATAAAGGTCAGGTCGGTGACGTCGAGTTTCATGGCAAAGTTGCGGAACTCTTCTTTTACTGTTTCGAAGGCTTTTTCGTCGTAATCCACTAAATCCATTTTGTTTATACAGACCACCAAGTGAGGAATACGCAGCAGCGACGCTAAAAAAGCGTGGCGTCGCGATTGTTCTACTACTCCGTGGCGGGCGTCAATGAGTACCAAGGCCAGGTCGGCGGTGGAGGCTCCGGTGATCATGTTGCGGGTGTACTGGGTGTGCCCTGGAGTGTCGGCAATTATGAACTTGCGTTTCGGGGTGGCGAAATAACGGTACGCCACGTCGATAGTGATGCCTTGTTCGCGTTCGGCACGCAAACCGTCGGTCAATAAAGCCAAATTGACTTGTTCGTTGCCCATCTGCTTAGAGGTATCTTCTATGGCTTCCATTTGGTCTTGGAAGATGGATTTTGTGTCGTAAAGCAATCGCCCGATCAGGGTGGACTTGCCGTCATCGACACTTCCTGCGGTGGCGAAGCGGAGAAACTCCATTAGAAGTAGCCCTCCTTTTTGCGGTCTTCCATAGCCGCTTCAGAAACTCGATCGTCGGCTCGGGTGGCTCCCCGTTCGGTTATGCGAGTAGCGGAAACTTCTTCAATAATTTCTTCTATGGTTTGTGCTTCAGATTCCACTGCTCCGGTGCAACTCATGTCGCCGACGGTGCGGTAGCGCACCATGCGGGTCGCTACTTCTTCTTGGTCGCTGCGAGTCACATAGGGCGACTCCGACAGCCACATGTTGTCGCGAGAAAACACGGGGCGCTGGTGAGCAAAATACACACTGGGTATCTCGATGTTTTCTCGCTGGATGTACTGCCAAATATCAAGTTCTGTCCAGTTAGATATAGGGAACACTCGAATGTGTTCGCCTTGGTTTAAGCGACCGTTGTAAAGATTCCAAAGTTCTGGCCGCTGATTTTTTGGGTCCCATTGGCCGAAGTCGTCGCGAAACGAGTACACCCTTTCTTTAGCTCGGGCTTTTTCTTCATCGCGGCGGGCACCACCGAACAACGCATCAAAACGATGTTCCTCAATGGCGTCAAGCAAGGTGGTGGTTTGTAGTCGGTTGCGACTGGCTCGTGGGCCGGTTTCTTCGATGACCCGACCATCATCTATGGCTTGTTGCACCGAAGCCACCACGAGGCGAGCGCCGGTTTCTTCTATCCGGCGGTCTCGGTAGTCCAAAACCTCGGGGAAGTTGTGCCCGGTATCTACATGCATCATGGGGAAAGGCAGACGCGCTGGCCAGAAAGCCTTCTGCGCCAAATGCAACATGACGATGGAATCCTTGCCGCCAGAAAAAAGCAAGCAAGGCCGTTCAAACTCTGCCGCTACTTCTCGAAAGATATGGACTGACTCTGCCTCAAGTTGATCAAGATGGCTGAGTTCGTATGTGGTGATGGTCATAAAGTTAGTTTTCTCTAAATTGCCAGCGCTCCTCCACAGGTTAGGCCGTTTTATCTGCCATGATCACCCATGATGGATTTTACCGATGACCATATTTTTGCTGCACAGTTAGCGGCCAGTGCTGGAGATCTTCTTACTGAGGTGCGCCAAGAGTTGGCGGGCCAAGAAACCCAAGTCATTAAAGACCAGGGAGACAAACGCTCGCACGATTTTCTCATGCAGGCTTTGGCCCAAAACCGCCCTACCGATGGGGTGCTTTCTGAGGAGGGTTCCGCTCACTCAGTGCACCCTCTGCGGGAGGATTGTGAACGGGTATGGATCATTGACCCGGTGGACGGAACCCGCGAGTACAGCGAACCGTTGCGCACCGACTGGGCCGTTCATGTAGCCCTCGCTCTAAATGGCCAACCAGTAGTAGGCGCCGTGGCCTTGCCTGCTTTAGGTCTTACGTTGTCGACTGCTACGTCGCTGCCCCTTGAACCTTTCGGCCCGGTGCCGGCGACTCCTCGAGTGGTGGTGAGTAGGTCTCGCCCACCAGCCGTGGCGTTAGCCGTAGCCGAATCTTTAAACGGCGAACTGGTTGAGATGGGCTCGGCGGGCGCTAAAGCCATGGCTGTGGTACGCGGCGAAGTTGACTTGTATGTCCATGCCGGTGGCCAGTACGAGTGGGATAACTGTGCTCCGGCCGCCGTGGCTTTGGCCGCCGGGTTGCATGTTTCTCGCCTTGATGGTTCGCCGTTGACTTATAACCACCCCGACCCTTGGCTTCCTGATTTGCTTATTTGCCGTACCGAACTGGCGTCAGATGCTTTAGCGGTTTTGGCCGAGCACCAGGAGTAACTGTGCGTCTTGTTATTGCTCGTTGCACCGTTGATTACCAAGGCCGTCTCAACGCTCACCTTCCCGAGGCGGTGCGCCTCATCATGGTCAAAGCCGATGGGTGTGTGGCTATTCATGCTGACGGTGGTGCTTTTAAGCCGTTGAATTGGATGAATGCCCCGAACCGCCTCACTGAAGAGGACGGGTTTTGGCGGGTTACCAACCCGAAGGATGAAACGCTCATCATTACTTTGCATGAGATTTTGAGCGATACCAAACATGACCTTGGTGTTGACCCTGGCCTACAAAAAGATGGGGTAGAAGCCCATTTGCAAGAGTTGTTGGCCGCTGACCCCACCACCATGGCCGATGGTCTGCGCTTGGTGCGGCGTGAGTTTCCTACGGAAATAGGCCCAGTGGATTTGTTGTGCCGCGACGCAGAAGGAAACGCCGTAGCTATTGAAGTGAAGCGGCGAGGAGAAATTGATGGGGTTGAACAACTCACTCGATATCTCGATTTTTTGAATCGTGACCCTACTTTGGCACCGGTTCGCGGCATTTACGTGGCGCAAGAAATTAAGCCTCAAGCCAAAGTGTTGGCCGAAGATCGCGGCATCGACTGGGTAGTGGTGGATTACGACGAGTTGCGGGGCATGGAATCTGACGTGCTCAAACTGTTCTGACCACTTCACTTCCCTGCCTAGCCACTACGGTCGGTTAGGTGATTAGACGTCAGGGCCAACGCTGGGCCTCTTCGCCAGGCTTCGGGCGGCGTACCGGCTTTTTTGTCGGTGCCACGGCTTTAGCCATGGCTCTGGCCGGTGGTCTTTTTCTTTTACGTAACGAACCGGCACCAGAGATTCTTTCTGTTCCCGCTACGACCACCACGACCTCTACCTCAACCACCACTACCACCACCACCGTTGCGCCGACCACCACCCTCTCTGCCCTTGAAATACAAAAGGCCCAAGAAGGTCTTGCAGCCTTGGCCGCCAACGGTTTTTTAGTGCTTAGCGAGGCCGGTGCCCAGATGGTTTCGGCGGAAGAAGTGCGTTCTTGGCTGAGCCTTGATGGCCTCGTTTTACAAGTTGATGTTTCTCTTGTTTCTGCTTTTCTTGAACAATCTTTTGCGGATGTTTTCGTCACCGGTAACGACGTTTGGCTTTCCGCGACAGAAGATGGTTCTCTTGAGACATCGCTTAGCAAGCCTGACCAGGTCTGTTGCCACCCGGATATGGCAGGCCAAGTGGCCGGTCGCCTTCTTGACGGCCTCAGTTACGGGACAGTGGATTTACGTCAAGAAGACCGTCACTACAGCCCAGAATGGGTTGCCCAAACTGGCTCTACCCACCTCATTGGCGAGTTCACCACTTACTACCCGGCGGGTCGCCCACGAGTCACCAACATTCATCGCATTGCAGAACTCACCCGCTACACCGTGGTTGAGCCCGGTGACTCTTTCTCGCTAAACGACCATGTTGGCCGGCGGACAATTGAAAATGGTTTTGTTGCAGACGGTTCCATCGTTTACGGCGTGATGGTTCAAGCAGTAGGCGGCGGCATTTCTCAATTCGCCACCACCATGTTTAATGCGGCCTTTTTTGCTGGTCTAGAATTTGAGTCCTACCAAAGTCACTCCATTTATTTTCGCCGCTACCCCTACGGACGTGAGGCCACCATTTCGTGGGGTTGGCCAGACCTAAAGTTTAAAAACATCACCCCCTACCCGGTAATTATCTGGACATCAGTTACCCCTGATTCAGTAACCGTTCAGTTGTATTCTCAGCCTTGGGTAACTGGCCAACAAACTGCTCAGTGGTCAACCTCGGTTGGTGTGGAATGCACCAAGGTGACAACCGAACGCTCCCGCACTTGGCAAGAAACTGGTGCGATCACCATTGATCATGTCACGGCCAAGTACCGGCCGGAAGGGTTGAACTGCGATGGGACACTCTCTGACCCAGAGGCTTGCTTATTTGACCCGGAGGCCCCGGTAGAACTTGACCCCCGTTGCCCAAACTACGACCTCTCCACAACCACCACGACGACTACCACCACGACGACGACTACCACCACGACGACGACTACCACCACGACGACAACCGAACCCCCGGCCACCCCTACTACTGAATTGCCGGCGGAGTAGTCGCTCAAAAGGATTACCCTCCTCGCCATGCAGGTTGATGTAGCAATTGTGGGTGGTGGGCCCGCCGGGTCGGCGGCCGCTATCACCTTGGCTCAAGCCGGTCGGTCGGTTTTGCTGATCGATAAGGCCATTTCACCCCGAGACAAATGCTGCGGTGATGGCCTCACTGCCTTAGCGCTGCGCCTCAGCGAACAACTCGGCCTTGACCCCGCCACCTTAAGCAACTGGCAAACTGTAGATCGGGCTATTTTGCATTGGGCCGACGACCGCACCGCTAATTGTCCGCTTCCTCAAAATAGTGGGCAGTTTGCCGCAGCGGTCCCTCGGTCCGAATACGACCATGCCTTACTTAATTTAGCTAAAAGGGCAGGAGCGACGGTTAAAGAGGGCCATTCACTCACTGCTCTTTCGCTTGACAATAACGGTGCGGTGTTGACCGTTGATGGCCTTGACCCCATTGCAGCAAGGTCGGTTATTGCCGCTGACGGCATGTGGTCAGCCACCCGTCGTTTGCTTGATTTGGGTGAGAAAAATTATCGTGGAGATTCGCATGGTTTTCGCCAGTATGTAAGCCAGGTCGGCCCGGCAGCGCGGGATTTACATATTTGGTTTGAACCCGACCTTCTGCCGGGCTACGCCTGGAGTTTTCCCTTGCCCAACCAGCGAGCCAACGTTGGTTTTGGTATTTTACGCGGCGGTCGTGTATCGGTAGGAGACTCGGGTCGCCTTTGGGAACAACTCATGGATCGTCCTTCTATTCGTTCGGTCCTCGGGGACCAAGCGATACCAGAAGACCGGCGAACTGCTTGGCCTATTCCGGCCCGAATCACTACCGCCGTGCTCTCGCATGGCCCAGTACTTTTTGTCGGCGATGCAGCCAAAGCCACCGATGCTCTCACCGGAGAAGGCATCGGCCAAGCGTTGCTCACCGGCATACTCGCCGCCGAAAGCATCGTGGCGCATCAGGAACGCTCCGAAATTGCTCTGGCTTACCAAAACACGGTACGTCAACATCTGGCAGCAGATCACCGGATGTCGATCGCTTTGCAGCGCTTGATAACCTCGCCGATGGCCACCCGGAACCTCTTGGGGTTAGTGGGCTCTACCGCATGGACGAGAAGAAATTTTGCCCGCTGGATGTTTGAGGACTACCCGCGGGCTTTGTTAGGTACTCCTCGGCGCTGGCGGCCGGGGGCTTTTTCGGCTCCCGGGGCTTACCGGAGTTAGAAAACTCGCCTTTGGTGCTTTCGGCTCGTACGCTTATGAAATGGCTGAAGTGCACCAAATGTTTCCTGCTGACCCGGCAGACGAGTTTGAACCAGTGGAATCCTCCGTTGGTCACCCCTTGGGGCCGGTTGGTGATGCTTTAGATAAGGCGGTAGATCGCCTTTGGGAGCCGTTAAGAGGAAACCCCACGTTGGATCGGGTTTTTTATACGGCCAGCGAGTTGGGCGACTTTAGTCTCCTTTGGCATATTGCCGGTCTTTCGCAGGGGCTTACCCGCCGCAACGGCCACCGGAGTACTGTGCGACTCGCCCTGGCCTTAGGTGCTGAGTCAGCGCTGGTTAACGGGGCCATTAAGTCCATGTTTCACCGTGAACGCCCGGTGCATGAAGAAGAGCGCCCCCATAATTTGCGTCAACCTTTGACCAGTAGTTTTCCTTCGGGGCATGCTTCGGCGGCTTTTATGGCAGCCACCTTGTTGAGCGAGCGTTCGAAAACTAAACCTTTATGGTTTGGGGCGGCCGCGGTGGTAGCGGTTTCTCGCCTTCATGTACGCATTCACCACGCCAGCGACGTGTTGGTGGGTGCCGGTATCGGCTTGACCTTAGGCAAGGTCATCAAAACCCTGATGCCTCGTCGTTAAGCCAAGCTGAGGTCTCGTTTTTAGTTCAGCGGTGAAGCTTCAATATCTGCTTCGATGTCCGTTTCGGTGGTAGCGAGCAAAAGTCGAAGATCAAGCAAAAGGTCAGCGACTTCAGACGTGGCCATAAGCTCTCGGCTTTTGGTGGTACCCAAGCCACGATCAATGATTGCTTTGAGTTCGTCGATGGTTACCGCATCTAATGTTTCGGTCATGTCAACTCCTCTTGGTTGGGTTCCTGTTCTGAGTTCACCATAGACCACCAGAGGGGCAACGCGCGCTCAGTTATCCAAGAAAGGTCTTTTTACTTTTGCGGGGCCAAAGAACGCATGGCCTCAAGAGGGTCAATGCCGCCAAAAGGCAAGATGGCTAGTGCCGGGGTGGTTATGCCGTTGTCCATGTATTCTGCGATGCGGGCTCGGCATTGGTCGGGTGTTCCGTGTACCACAAGGTCGTCAACGACTGACTCGGGGATTTCCGCTAACGCTCCTTTGCGGTCGCCGGCATCCCAACGCTCCCAGTGGCTGCCCATTTCGTCGCTTCGTCCCATCCACTGGTGAAAGGCTTTATAAACCGGAACGTTTAAGTAGGCGGCGATGAGGTAGCGCGCCCCCGCCATTACTGCTTCTCGGTCTTCGCTGGGGCACACAAATATGCGGGCCACTATTTCACGGTCGGGTCCTTGTTCGTTGACAATGGCCGAAACTTTGGCTGCGTCTCCCGGCGAAAGCCAGTTGACGATAGCTCCGTCAGATTCGCGGCCAGCCAAACGGAGCATGCCTTCACGTAGTGCTGCTATCAGCAAAGTGGGTTGCTGTTCGGGGGTTATCGCTAAACGGAAACCCTTGATATTAAACGAGTCGTATTCTTCGGTGACTTTTTCGCCGGTCAGTGCTGCTTTAAGAAAACGCATCGTGTCGCGTACCCGTTGGTAGGGCGCTTCGAAGGGAACGCTGTTCCAGTTTTCGACAATTACGTTAGAAGACGACCCAATACCGAAGGCCACTCGGCCTGGGGCGGCGTCAGCCAGGGTGGCTGCGCTTTGGGCCATCAGGGCGGGGCTCCGGGTGTAGGCCGGCAAAATAGCGGTTCCCAGACGCAACTCGGGGGCCCATGCGGCGGCCAAAGCGAGGGGGGTCAAACCGTCAGCACCGTTTGATTCAGCGGACCACACATCGGTATAGCCAAGGTCTACTAACTCTCGGTACAGCGCTTGCTGACTATGGAGCGGGCCGGGTAGCGGGATGGTGATGCCGTAGGGAGACATTATTTTCCAAACAGTAGACAGTGGGGTCTTGGTATCTTGTCACGCTCCAAGCGCCAACGGTTAGTCGAGGCGGCGGTATTGACAGGTTTGGCTTGCTGTGGCCAAGAGATCTCGGTCTTGTGACCACAGGTGCACGGTTCCGTGGGCGTACCCGTGGGTAAGGCTGCCGATGCGTACATCTACCAGTATCCATTCGGTGGGTACTGGGTGAACCACTCGCAAGGTGTTGTCAAGGCTGCGACCGCCACCGAGGCCACCGCCCACGGCATCTCGGCCTCCCCAGGTTACGTAGTCGCCGAGCACAGCAAGAAAAGCCGGGTCTACCTCAAGGTGGTCGGGTACCCGCACCCACATAGCGACGCGGCCATCATCCATGGCCGGGTCATCTGGTTTAACGCGTCCGCGTATTATGCGTCGTTCAAGATTGTTAGAAACCGAGCGCACATCAACGCGCTGGGGAAACACCGGACAATCCAGGGGGTCTGGCGCTTCAATGGGGGTGGCCCATACTCCGGACTTATCAACATCTCGGCGGCCCAGGGTGGCGAAAGCAGAAATAACTTCTCGTCCTTCGACCCGTCCCGTTACCCGAGCTTGGGTAGATTTATGACCGACTGCGGTGAGGTCGGCTTGTAGGTCGAGCACATCGCCAGCGCTGGCATGAGAAACGAATTGTCCGGTGATCCACACCAGCGGGCGTTCTGCGGCAGACTCCAGCACCCGCACGGCGGCCGCTAAGCCGGTTCCGCCAAAGAGATTGCCGCCACTTGAACATTCGTCTTGGGTGAGCGGGAGCGTCCAGTGGTTTTGCTTAGTGGAGCGCTGGAGTTGCTCATTAAGGTAGGGGTGGCGTTGCATCGGTTGATGATGCCTTCTTTACGGGTTTTTGCCACTTCATGTACGCTTTTTCTTAATTGTCACACCCTTCGTTCATAATCAAGGTATGAATGAACAACTCTATTTTTCATCGCTTCCTTCTTCCCGCTGGGGTCGTATTGACAAACGCACCCGGGCCATTGGTTTGGCGGGGGTCGCTCGGGCTCGGGCCGAACTTCACCGGCACCCCCACCCAGAAGCCGACCGGTTTCCCCTTAAACAGTCTGAAGAACCGAAAGCTTCATGAGGCAGAAAACCTTTTTCATTGGCCTCGTACTGGCCGCCACGATTATTGTTCTTTCTTCCTGCGGGCAAGATTCTTCGCCAGCTGGGCTGGGCACGGTCGTTGGGGTTATTGACGGCGACACCGTGGCTGTGGCCTTAGGTGACACCACCGAATCTGTTCGCCTGTTGGGCATTGATACCCCAGAAACGGTGCACCCTAATCGACCTCCTGAATGCTTCGGAAAGGAAGCCTCTGCCCGGCTTGCCTTGCTGCTTCCACCAGGCACTGCTGTGCTCTTGCACCGAGACGTTGAGCCTCGCGATCGTTACGGTCGGTTGTTGGCTTACCTTGAGCGCCTTAACGATGGGCTCAACATCAACTTGGTATTGGTAGAACAAGGGTTTGCTGCCTCGCTGCATATTGACCCCAACGATGGCATGCGGCGCGATCTTGAGGCAGCGGAGAGCCGTGCTCGAGCGGATCAGCGTGGACTCTGGGCGGTTTGTAACGGAAATCATGTGCCGTTAGAAGAGTTTAGGTGACCCGTGGTTTACCTCAAGGCTCTCTTCCGGTACGGTTCCGGAGGTGAACACCCTCAGTAGCCTCTTGGGATACCCAACTGATCAGCGTCTGCTGATTTTGACCGCTGACCAACTCGGCATGTGTCATGCCAGCAACATGGGGGTTTATCAAAGTATCCGCCAGGGGCCGGCGACCGGAGTCGGGCTTATGGTGCCGGGTCCTTGGGCTCGTCACGCCGCTTCTCTTTACCGGGGCGAGCCTGTCGGGGTGCATTTAACACTTAACGCTGAGTTGGATTGTTACCGGTGGCGGCCAATCACTCAAGCGCCCAGTTTGTTAGACGGCGACGGAGGTTTCCCCCGTACCACCATTGATTTGTGGGACCACGCCGACCTTGACGAAACTCGCCGAGAGTGCCGTGCTCAACTTGAGCGCGCTATTTTGTGGGGTTTTGACGTCACCCACCTCAGCAGCCACTTGGGGGCTCTGCAAGACCGTCCGGAGTTTTTTGATGTCATGCTTGATTTAGCAGTGGACTTCAACCTGCCGCTTCGGTTGGAAAGCCCAGAGGTTGAGTTGGCTGCCGGTTTTCCTTTTCGTTCTTTAGCGGCCGACGAAGGAATACTTTCTGTAGATCACCATCGCCGTCTGCCGTTAGCCAGCACCGCTCAGTTGTTGGAGGTCTTAGAAAATCTGACTCCGGGGGTCACCGAAGTAGCGATGCAACCGGCCATTGACACTCCAGAACTTCGCCACTTATGCGCCCACTGGGAACAACGGGTTAATCACGCGGCATTGCTTACCGCAGAATCCTCGCTGGTTGAATCGCTGAATAAACACGAGGTGATAATGGTTACTTGGGCGCAGGTACGCGACGCCCAACGGGATAGTTAATCTTCAAACTGCGTGTTTTGGGCTAACCCCGCAAGGGCTTGTTCCCAGGCTTCACTGGCCCACACGGGTCGAAGACGGTAAACAAATGCCGAGTAGTCGTCTTCAAATTTTACTAAGCCCATCATGTAGGCATAGTCGGTATCGAGTTGTCCTTGAAACCACGCCACCGCATCGAGATACTTAAAGGTGGCGGTTACGTCCGCTTCGCCTTCGCGACCCGGTATTACTTCTTTTACCTGCCCATCGGCAATCATCAACCGGAATTGCACTTTGCCATGTGGGGTACTGGTTACCGCAAAACGAATGCTTCCGGTTACCTCTTGTAGTTCAGGAAGGCCGTTGAGGGTTGGCCCGAGTTCTTGAACCCATTGCTCAGAAAGAAACGATGCCATTAGTTGCCCTCATTGTTGCGTAGCCCGGCGAACAAATCATCTTCATGAATGCCTTCTTTTATTTCACCCAACTTTGAACGTACTAACACATACTCGTCGAAAGGGTGAACGGTTCGGGCGTGTTCGTCGGGCAAGCCGAACCAAAAGGAAGAAGCGGGGTCTATTTGTGTGGCGTGGGCTCGCAAAGCTTCGCCGCGTACTTCCCACCAGGGGCCGATATCTATTTGGGTGGTAATCAGGTGATCGCGAGACTCTCGTTTTTTAAACCACCATTCGTCGTAAGGAGATTCCAAACCAAGTTCTATGAACTTAGCGTGCAGTGCTTCCATTCGGGTCCGTGACCACACCGTAAAATACAGTTTTGAGGGCTGCCACGGTTCACCCGCTTCGGGGTATTGCTTGGGGTCGCCGGCGGCGTCGAAGGCCGGCAAAGTAATGTCATGCACCATGAGATGATCGGGATGGTTGTAGCCCTTGCGTTCATCGGGGTAGGTGATGATGACTTGGGGTCGCTCGCGGCGAATAATTGCTACTAGTCGACCAACTGATTCTTCTAAAGGAGCGTTGGCGAAGGCTTCGGGGCGGGCGTTGTCTTCGCTATCGGTCATCCCTGAGTCGCGATAACCCAACATGACTACCTCGTCGTAGCCAATGATTCTGGCTGAGGCGGCGAGCTCTTCGGCACGCACAGCCTTCAGGTTTTCGATTACCTCTGGGCGGTCCATGGCCGGATTGAGAATGTCGCCTGCTTCTCCCCCGGTACAGCAAACCAGCACCGAGCGGGCGCCCTCTTCCTTATAGCGAGCCACCGTAGAGGCCCCCTTTGAGGCTTCGTCGTCGGGGTGGGCGTGGACACTCAACAGGCGTAGCGGCGGGAGGTTGTTCATGAGCGGCTACGGTAGCGGCCTCTCAGGCCATCTCGGGTGATCCGCTGAACACAACCCGGTTCTTTGGGTTAACCTGAGGTAGAGCTTCCAAGGAGGAACGCATGGATCCCGAGGTATGGCGTTGGGTTTGGTTAGTGGCTGCCGCAACTTTTGTGGTGGGCGAAATCGTTACCGGGGCTTCCTTTTTCATTCTCCCTTTTGCCGCGGGTGCAGCAGTCGCTGCCGTTTTGGCTTTTGCTGGTGCTTCTGATTTTTGGCAATGGCTTGCTTTTGTTGGGGTTTCTTTAGCGTCTTTTGGTGCGGTACGCCCGTTGGTAAAGCGCCTCAATCAAGGAAACAACCCCATTGGGGTGGGCGCTGACCGTCTTATTGGAGAAACCGGTGTGGTGGTGGCCGACCTTGATCCGCAAGCCGAGAAACTTGGGACGGTGCGCATCGGGCGCGAGGAATGGCCAGCACAGGCCGCCGATGGGCAACTCATTGTCTCCGGTTCCTCAATCGAAGTAATTGAAATCCAAGGCACACGAGCAATCGTGCGCACTATCAACAACTAATTAGGAGTTTTCATGGCTGCAGTAATTGTTCTCGGAGTTTTTGCTCTTGTTTTATTTATCTGGATGGCTTCGGGCATCAAGATCGTTCGCCCCTACCAAAAAGGGGTTATCGAACAACTTGGCCGTTATAAAAACACCGTTGACCCAGGTTTGAAACTCATTGTCCCTATTTTTCAGTCCATGACCAAAATTGATATGCGGGAACGGGTTATTGATGTTCCGCCCCAAGAGGTCATTACCAAAGACAACGTAACGGTGACCGTTGATGCGGTTATTTATTACGAGCCGACCGATGCTCAACGGCTGATTTATAACGTGGCTAACTTTGTTTTAGCCATCACCAAGTTGGCGCAGACAAACTTACGTAACGTCATTGGTGACATGTCGCTTGACTCCGCTTTGACTTCTCGTGACACCGTCAACGTGGCCTTACGCGAGGTGCTTGATGATGCCACCGACAAGTGGGGCGTGCGCGTGGTCCGAGTGGAAATTCAGCGCATTGACCCGCCAGCCGACGTTATGCACGCCATGCACGAGCAAATGAAAGCCGAACGAACCCGCCGAGCGGTGGTACTAGAAGCCGACGGGGTAAAGCAAGCCGAAATTACCCGAGCGGAAGGCGAGAAACAATCAGCCATCCTCACCGCAGAAGGGGTAAAGCAGCAGGAAATTCTTCGAGCGGAAGGTGAGGCGCAAGCCATTGAAGCGGTGGCCGATGCCGAGCGTTACCGCCAAGACACGGTGGCCCAGGGTGAAGCTCTGGCTATTCGCAGCGTTTATGGAGCGATTCATGAGGGCAACCCCACTCCCGACTTGCTGGCTATCAAATATCTTGAAACCCTCGGCGCTATTGCTGACGGCCAAGCCACCAAGATTTTCTTGCCCGCTGAATTGAGCTCCACCATGGGCTCGTTGGGCGCCATTGCCGAACTCTTCAACGGCGAAGACCCCGCCTAAGGTGTTTACCCGGGGTCAGACCCGGGGTAAACACCTCGTCGCCCGGAAACGGTGACGATGTTTAGGCGGGTTCGAGTTGGTTGTCGCCGTCTTCGTCGACCACCAGGTTCCATCCGCACATGCGTGCCAACATGGGGCAGCCTTCATCAGGGCCGCTGGCGATGATCTCGTCACCCGCCAGCAAACGGTTCTTTCCTCGCGGCCGGTAGACGTATCGGCCGCCGCGGCGAATAGCCAGCACCGTGAATCCTGGCTCGACGTTCCATTGCAAGTCCGACAGCGTGGATTCCTCAGCAGCCGACCCGGCCGCTATCGGGTAGCGCACCACCACCTCGTCGGCTTCCCCGAGAGCAATACCTAAGATCGGGTGGAGTTTTTCTTCTTTTTCAATAAGCCACACCATGGCTTGGGCTTGGTCGCCTAAGTCTTCAGCGGCCTCAGCCAAATGCAGCAACCCACGCAGCGCTGCCGGGTCAATATTGTCGCCCGCCGAACGCAGCACCCACAACTCAAGGTTTTCTTTCATCTCGTCGAGGCGATCTTCAAGGTGGCATACCTCAGCGGCTAAGCCACGGTCGGCCAGCACCAAAGCGCTGTAGGCCAAACCAACCGCCGCCTCCGAAAGGTTTTTCATCTCGACCAGTACGTCAACTGCTCGGTCTAAGTCGGTGACTGCTGGGCCATCTTCGGCTCGAGGAGGCTCCCATACTGGAGCGGCGGCCAACTCACGCAGGCGGGTAATGCCTTCAGGCGACCCCCGCAAAAACAGCACATCATCGGGTACCAACACCGTGCCGCCGTCAATATCGGTAATCCAGTTGCGGCCACGATGAATAGCCATCACGCTCATGCCGGCTTGAACCGTTAATTCCAAAGCCGAAAGCGGTCGGTGCGCCATGTGCGAGCCTTCACTGACTAGCACGCGATGCGAAACTTCTTCGGCGTCAGACAGGTCGGCCACCAATTGGTGGGGTATCCCCAATTTTTTGGTCACGATGTGGGCAATGTCTACCGCATCGTTACCCATGCGTTCAATGGCCGAAACCACCTGCAACACCGACGACATGCCTTCGGCCTCGCGAGCGCTACGAGCCGCTAAAACACACACGGCGCGCATGTCATGCACCAGGTCGCTCATCTGGCCTTCGAGTTCTTCTACTTCTTCGGCCATGTCTGGATCGTTAAAGTAAACCGAGGCGTAAGCCAGGTCCACCATTAATTCCGAAGTGTCTTTTGCTTCGGCCAGCATGGCCCGCAGTGTGCGGGGTCGATCTTCCATTAGTTCCTCACTAGAGGTTGTTGGTTAAGGATAAACCTTGGACAGCGCCAAGGAAAGAAAAAGTTCATACCACCCCCACCACCCCGATGGCCAAAATGAGCGCCGAGGCACCCACCAAGTCGAGGGTAGAGGTCACCATGGGGATGCCAAAGGTGTCGGGGTCCAGACCGAAACGGAAAGCACTCATGGTGGTGTAGTAAGCCACCAAAACGACCAGCACGGTAGCGAGACCCCCACCCAAGAGCGCTACGAACACCAATTGCCCTAAGCCAGGTGACGATTGACCAGCCAAGGAGGCCAGAAGGTGGGCCGCTACGGCCACGGCCACAAAAATTGGGGCGGCCAAAGCCACCACTGAGCGAATATCGCGCAAACTGGCCCGACTAGGCACCGGAGAAGCATCGTCGAGACCAAGATGGAATTGGGTGGAAAGCCGGCTGCTGAGAATCCCCCCTAAAGCGCCTGCGGTGGCCAGAAAAGCGGGCAACATTACGAGCACCGCTTTTACGCTCAGCAATTCGTCAAGGCGTTTTTCAACCGTTACCCCCGCGAGAAGGTCAATAAAAGCGGCCAACAAGAGAATCGAAACTGACTGACTGACCATCAATTTGAGTTCTTCTTGGCCAAATTTTATTGCCGCCAAGAGCCCTACCACTGCGAGTAAAACCAGCGCTACAGCCAAGGCGTTGACCAAGGCGGTCAGGCCCACCAAGCCGGCAGCTAGCACTAAGGCGGGCACGGTAATGAGGTCCCCTAAGGCGGTGACCAGTGGTGAGGTCACGTTGTCGAGGTCCCACCCAAAACGCACTGACCCGGCCACTAACACCACGGTGACTGCTCCCACCAAAACTGAAGCCAGCATTCCCCCTACCGCAGAGATAACAATAAAATCAGCCAGCGACAAGGTGGGAGCCACCCCAAAAATATTGGCCGCAGCACGACCCATTACCGCCAACGCCACACTCAAAGCCAAGGAAAGCACCACGGCGGCGAGCAGGTTTTGCCCCACTACCCCATCTGGTCGAAAGTTCAGGCGAAAAGTACCGGTGTGCACGGAGGTACCTAAGCGGCTTCCCATGGCGCCGAATATATTGCCGCGCAGGGCAACGGCTCCCGGCATCAACATCAACAAACCGGGGAGGTCGTTGAGCGTTTGGTCGGCGGCGGCCAGCACCAAACCACCGAAAGTAGCGGCGACAACCCCCAGCAATAGCGCCGTGAAACGCTGGCGAGCATCGCCAGCGTTTCCCCAAGTGGGGCGCTCTTTTTCGCCTCGCAGGCGGCGGGGAACCAACAACATGATCTAAGTGTGGTGGATTACCCGCCTCACTTGGTGCTTATTTACGTTTTTTCTGCTAAGACGCAGGTGCTTCCGGCAAGGTCAATACCACGAAGGACCCCGTTGCGGCCCCCACGACCCGTCCGCTGGCGGTGGCTTTTGCTTCTAATTGCACAATCCGACGCCCCGGGTTAAGTACGGTAGCCAGTACCTCAATTTCGCCTTCGCTTACTGGTTTGAGGTAACGAATATGGATTTCTAAGGTGGTACAGATCTGGTTTGAATCAAGATACTCATGAGCTGCGGTACCCATGGCTTGGTCAATCATGGTGAATAACACCCCGCCATGCACCATGCCGTAAGGGTTGAGGTGGTTTTCATTAATGACGGTCCGACAGCCGATGCGGCCGTCTTCTCTTACCGTTTCAATCCCAAAGAAATCTGCTAATGGATAAATTGATTCTGCTGGGTTCGCCAGGGTCATTTTTTGGCTAACTCCGCCATTTGGGTGCTGTAGGTGCTCATGTCAAAGTAGTCGCGCCACAGGGTTATTTTGTCATCGTGCACTTCGAATACTCCAGCGATGGGGAGTTCCAGCCAACCCTCCCCTATTTTGAAACGGTCCAAACGCTCGTTGAACACCATGTTGCCTACTTCTATCTGGCGCAACACCGGCCATTTCACTTCGCTGGCTGGAGCGAGAAACATTTTTAGCGTCTGCTTGACTGCTTCGTGTCCTATCAGCGGGGCCATGGGCATGTTTTCGTAAGACACTTCAGGAGCCAGCAAGCTCACTGCCTCTTCAATGTCTTGGCGTTCAATGGCGGCAATAAATGCGTCAACTACTTCGGTGGGGGTCATAGGCAAACCGTACTTACCTGCCGTTTGGAAAAGAATTGGGAATCACTTACGCCCCGAGCATGGCCAGGACTGCCTCTATTTGATCGAGAACACTTTGTGAACAGTCTGAAAGGTCGCCGTCTCGAACACATTCACCAAGCAAGGTGGCCGCTGCATCGAGAGTGCTTTGCGGCAAGTGGGTTAAATCTGGGTAGCCCGAATCTACGGTGGTGGTCGGTGGAGGGGTAGTTGCTGGCGGAGCGGTAGTTGCTGGCGGAGCGGTGGTGGTGGGCACCGGAGGTACATTGTTTTCACTCATGCCTCGGGCCGCCAACTCGGCGAGGTGGGCGTCTCGGGTTCCCGCTCCGTACCAACCATCGGCGCTAATACCCAATACGGTTTGCAGCACCGCTGCTTCGGCGCTAGGACCCCAAGGATAAGAAGCGGCGAGCACCTCTTCTTCGTTAACGGGCTCCGTAGTAGTGGTAGGTGCCGCGGTAGTGGTGGGCGCCTCGCTGGTAGTTGACGTCGTGACCTCTGCCGGCTCTTCGGTAGTGGTGGGCGCCGTAGTGGTAGCCGCTTCGGTGGTGGAAGGAGTTTCGGTAGAAGTGGGGGCAACGGTCGTGGTAGCAGTTAGAGCTACTTGGGTAACGAGGGGGTCGTCAGAGTGCCCGGCGGTACCCGAAATAAGTACGCCGATTATCGCAGCTAAGAACAGGCTGGCTGCAACCTGTGAGATCCACCGAATCATGCTTACAGTCTTACACCTTTTCTGATGGATTCCATGTCAGGCTGCCGGGAATTTTGACCCGCCCTTAAAGGCGAATCCGATAGCCTTCAGTACATGGATAACCAAAACTTTACCGCTGACGGCGTCGGATCCTTTCATGCCCCTAAATTTGATCTTGCTACCTTTGATCCGGAGCGTTTCGGCATCGTAAATGAGATAGTTGACGGCGAGCGCTATCAGCGCAGCGTCGATCGCTTTCGCCAACAAAATATTGCCCTCCCTACTTTTGCTCAACTCGGTGACCCGTCGCTAATCCCAGCCAAAGTGCAAGCATCGTTGGCCGACGTAGATCGCGATGCGGCCGACCCCCGAAACCTTTACCGAGTGCATTGGTACAACGATCTCGAAGGTGGGCAAGTTGACCTTCCCGACCACGTGGTTTTGACCAGCGAAATCACCGGTGTGGATGCCCCGATCATTGTGGCTTTCGGTAACCGTTTTCCTATGATCGGCGCCCACAAGGTGCTGGCTGCCTACGCTTGTCTGGTTCCTCGGGTAGTTACCGGGCAATACGACCCCACCGAGCACCGAGCCATTTGGCCTTCAACCGGCAACTACGCCCGTGGCGGGGTAGCTATTTCTCGTCTCATGGGGTGCCGTGGGGTGGCGGTACTGCCCGAAAACATGAGCCGCGAACGTTTCGAATGGCTTGATGAATGGATGACCAACCCTGATGACGTGATTCGCACCACTGGTTCAGAGAGCAACGTCAAAGAAATCTACGATGCTTGCCACGAACTTTCAAAAGACCCAAGCAACTTTATTTTGAACCAGTTCTCCGAGTTTGCTAATCACGTTGGTCACCACGAGGTAACCGGCCGAGCCTTAGAACACCTTTACCTCAACTTGGCTGAGCAAAACCCTGGTTTGAAGTTGGCGGCGTTTGTGGCCGCTTCTGGGTCGGCCGGCACTTTGGCGGCCGGCGAACGCCTCAAGGCTGATCACGGAGCCCGCATTGTGGCCGTTGAGGCCCTGGAATGCCCCACCATGTTGAACAACGGATTCGGCGAGCACAACATTCAAGGCATTGGCGACAAGCACATTCCGCTTATCCATAATGCCGCTAACACTGACGCAGTGGTGGCTATCAGCGACCGGGCTTGCGATGAACTGGGCATGGTTTTCAATACCGAAGTCGGCCACGCCCATCTTCTTGATCAAGGGGTGCCGGCAGCCATCGTTGATACCCTCGGCCATTTTGGTCTGTCGAGTATTTGCAACGTGTTGGCTTCCATAAAGTTGGCTAAAGAGCTCAACTTAGGGGCCGACCAAGCCATCGTTACCGTGGCCACCGATGGCGCCGAAATGTACGGCAGCGAACGGGAGTCCATGGCTGCTGGCCGCTACGCCTCCGGTTTTGGTCTCACTGAAGCGGCAGCCGCCACCGAAGAGCATCTCAAAGGTTGCGACACCAGCAACGTTGAAATCCTTGATGAGGCTGGCCGTAACCGCATCTTTAACTTGGGCTACTACACCTGGGTTGAGCAGCAAGGCATCGATTTCCCCGATTTCGAAATCCGTCGCCAACAGGGTTTCTGGGAATACCTGCAAGGTTTGGCCCCGGGTTGGGACGAGATGATCAACGAGTTCAACGACCGCACCGGGGTGTTGGCCGACTAATGGCTTCCCTCACTCGGGAACAAGGCTGGTTGGGTTCTCCTCCGGGAGCGACTTGGCCGAGCGCAGAAACAGCACACGAAAACCCTTTTTTACAGTTTCGGTCGCTGCTGTGGTCGTACACCAAGGCCTTAGACGCTGGTTGGTCTGATCAAAAATTTGTGGCCACGATACAGCGTCTTGACCAAGCGGTAGCCGACATCGATGGTGCGGGTTTTCGCCACACCCCCTTGGGTCTCGCCCCCCAACTCAACGAGTCGTTGGGCCGCACTGGCAGTCTTTGGGTAAAGGACGAAACCAACAATGTTTCGGGCAGCCATAAGGCCCGCCATTTGTTTGGTTTGGCCCTACATTTAGCAGTTGATGAGGTGCCGCTCTCTACGCCACTGGCTATTGCTTCTTGCGGAAATGCTGCTTTAGCGGCCGCCGTTATTGCTCGAGCCACCGGGCGTCCTCTGGCGGTACATGTACCCACTTGGGCTGACCCCAACGTTTTAGATCATCTTGATGATTTGGGTGCCCAAGTACGCATTTGTGAGCGCCAACCTCACGAAGACGGCGACCCCTGTGTGTTGCGGTCTCGTGAGGTAGTCAGTCAAGGCGCTATCGCTTTTGGCTGTCAAGGCACCGACAATATTTTTACTTTAGATGGCGGGCGGACACTCGGTTTTGAACTTGCTGCTTCATGGGTTGAACAACAGTCAGTGCCGGATCACCTTTTTATTCAAGTGGGCGGCGGAGCCTTGGCTTCTTCTACCGTGCAAGCTTTGGTCGATGCCAAATATTTTGGGGCTTTGTCTACGCTGCCTCACCTTCGGGCTGTGCAGGCAGCAGGCTGCGCCCCGCTTAATCAAGCTTTTCAAAAAGTAGCAGCCAGCACCGTCGCTGAACCTCTGGAGGCTCCACAAATTATGGAGCCGTGGCCCAACCCCGCATCGGCAGCCAGCGGCATTTTAGATGACGTCACCTACGACTGGAAACCATTGGTTTGGGCGCTACAGCAACAAAATAACCAGCCGGTAGTGGCCGCCGAAGCCGACATTGTCGAAGCCCACCGACTGACCCACGCCCATACTGCCATCGACGCCGACCCCACCGGCACCGCTGGCTTGGCTGGCTTGTTAACCGCTCACGCCGACGGGACGCTTGACCCAAGTGCTTCTGCGGTCGTCTTATTTTCGGGGGTGACCCGCTAGCGCTCTTCTCGACGGTAGGCCTGGCCTAAAGCGGCCGGAGCAGCCGAAGGGCGATTACGAGCCCGGATGGATATCACAATCAAGACGGCGATGGTCAGCAAATAAGGCAGCATTGAAAGTAAAATGGGGGAAAGATCAACCCCGAAAGTTTGGAGTCGGGTCTTCAAAGCCAACAAACCGCCAAAGAGTACCGCCCCGACCGCTGCTCTTCCGGGGCGCCATGCCCCAAAAATAACCAACGCTACCGCTATCCAGCCTCGACCTGCCGTAAGGCCTTCGGCCCACTGAGGGGTGAGGCTGAGGGTGAGGTAGGCGCCCGAAGCGCCAGCCATCGCTCCGCCAAAAGCCACGGCGGCGAGGCGAATAGCGGTTACCGAATAACCTGCTGCGTCGACCGTAGATGCAGATTCTCCGGCTCCCCGAAGGGCCAAACCAACGCTGGTGTGCGTTAAAAGAAGCGATACTGCGACGCCGGCCAGCACCGCAAAATAAACCACCGGCGATTGGCTAAAAAATACTGTTCCTACCCAAGGAATATCCGACAGCGGGCCCCAATCTACGGGCGCCAACACCGCTCCGGGAGGGCGACCAACGGCACCTTTACCCAAAAAGGCTGCGAGGCCTACGCCTAAAATGGTGAGCGATAAACCAGAAACCACTTGCTCAGCGCCCAGGACTACCGTAAAGAGCCCATGCAGAAGAGCGAACACCGCTGTTGCCACTATGGCAGCCAGAAACGCTATCCACGGGTTGTTTGTTTCTAGGGCCACCATGAAGCCGGTGACTGCCCCAATGGCCATCATGCCTTCGACTCCCAAGTTTAAGATGCCAGATTTTTCGGCGATGAGTTCGCCAAGAGCCGCCAGGTAAAGCAGCGCAGCAAAAGAAACGGTGGCGCTCAATAGCCCAATCATTGATGCCTCGGTCATGACTGGTTGTCCGTTTTGTCGTTCTTTACTCGGCGAACGGCGTAGCGGCTGAAAACGCCGGCCCCAATCGCTCCAAAGAGAATAAAGGCTTGCAATATTGTTGATACCGAAGACGAGACACCCATGGTTTGGATACTCAACCCGCCTACTTGTACTGCCCCGAACAGCAAGGCCACGGCCGCTACGCCAGAGGGCCGAAGCAAAGCAAGGGCGGCCACAATGATGCCGGCAAAACCGTAGCCCGCAGAGATGCCTTCGGTGATCCGGTCGGCGTTTCCGGAGAGCTCAATGCCCCCCGCCAGGCCAGCGATTCCACCACTTAATATCAAGACGGTAGTAATTTTTCGTTTAAGAGAAATGCCGGCATAGCGTGCCGTGGCTCCTGAAGACCCGGCTACTCGAAGTTCGTAGCCCCAGGATGTGCGACTGGCCACCAGCCCAAATAAGGCAATCACGCCCAGAGCGATAACTACGCCCCAGTGGGCTCGTTCAAAGAGGCCCGGTAGGCGCGCTTCGTCGGGCAACATAGGGGCCAGCGGGAAACCATGCGATTCGGGGTCTTTCCACGAGCCATGGATAAGCCATTGAAGTAAGCGCAAGGCCACTTCGTTCAGCATCAAGGTGGTAATGATTTCGTTGACCCCGATTTGCGCCCGGGCAACCGCCGGTCCAGAAGCCAACAACGCTCCCCCAACCACTGCGGCCACCAACATGGCGGTAATAAGCAGGGGGCTAGCCCATCCTTCGCCGAGACGAGCTACCCAAGCGGCCATCATGGCTCCGGCTAAGATTTGCCCTTCGGCACCAATGTTCCAAAGGCCCATACTTCCAGCGACCGCTACTGCTAAACCGGCGAGACCCAAGGGGACTGCCCGGTTTAGGGTGATCGACCATGCTCTCGGGCTCCCCAGCGATGCCTCTACCATGCGCCCGTAAATGGCTAGCGGGTCGTGGCCAGAAATTAAAAGAAGCACCACCCCGATCAGCATGGCAAAAACCAGCCCGATCAAAAAGGCCAGCGGTTGGCCGCCTTTTAATACTTGTTCGCGACGTACCAGCACGAGTCGTGTCATTGGGTTACCACTTCTCCGGCCATGGCGGCCCCTACTTGGTGGCGTTGTGCCGTTTCAGGGTTGAATTCGCCCACAATCTGGCCATCGTGGATAACCAGAAGTCGATCAGAGAGGGTAAAGAGTTCGTCGAGGTCTTCAGACACCAGCAAGACGGCCACTCCGGCGTCTCGTTCGGCAATTAACAAATCTTGAATAGCTTTTACGCCTTTGACGTCAAGACCTCGGGTGGGTTGGGCCGCCACCAAGACTTTTGGGCCGCCACTAAGTTCTCTCCCCACTAAGAGTCTTTGCAAGTTTCCGCCGGATAAACCGGCGATGGGTTCGTGCATCGGGCCGGTCTTTACACCAAAACGTTCAACGAGGTCTTGGCAATGCTCATCGGCCTGGTCGTTGTCCAGAAATGGGCCTCTGCGGAGGCTGCGGTAGTTGCGCAGTATGGCGTTTTCGGTCACCGTCAGACGCGGAGCCAACCCGACGCCCAGTCGATCTTCGGGTACGTACCCGAGGCCGGCTTTAAAGCGGGCGGCCGGAGGTGTAGCAGTGACCTCTTGCCCGGCGATGCTTACCGAACCAGCGGTGGCGGGGCGTAACCCGGCAACGACTTGCGCCATTTCGCGTTGGCCGTTGCCGGAGACCCCGGCGATGCCCACAATTTCTCCGCTGCGTACTTGCAGGCTGAGACCATGTAAAACGGGCAGGCTACGGTCACTTTGTGCTTCAAGGTTTTTTATTTCCAACAGGATTTCACCTGCTTGGCGGGCCGGGGGGCGTTCGCTAATGATCGGGGAGGATCCCACCATGAGGCCAGCTAATTCGTGGGCGTTGGTGTCTGCCACTTGAAGCGAAGCGGCCACCGTTTTTCCTCCACGTAATACGGTGGCTTCGTCGCAGAACCCAGTTACTTCATGCAGTTTGTGGCTAATAAAAATTATTGATCGGCCGTCATCAGCCATAGTGCGAAGCACCCGGCCGAGTTCGTCCGCTTCGGAAGGGGTAAGCACCGCGGTGGGTTCATCTAAAATCAAAATGCGGGCGTTGCGCCACAAGGCTTTAAGTATTTCAACGCGTTGACGCTCGCCCATTGAGAGTTGCCAAATGGGTCGACTGGGGTCGGTCGCTAAACCAAAGCGTTCAGCCAACTCGCCTACCTCTTTTTCTACTGCGGTGCGGCGCACTAGCCGGTCTGAAGCGCCCAGCACCACATTTTCTGCCACGGTGAATGAGGGTACGAGCCGAAATTCTTGATGGACCATGCCGATGCCGGCGTTTAAAGCGTCGGACGGAGAGCGAAAATGATGGGCTTCGCCATCGATGAGTACCTGGCCTTCGTCATGCCGGTAGACCCCCGACAGGACGTTCATTAGTGTTGATTTGCCCGCACCGTTTTCGCCGAGAACGGCATGTATAGACCCAGTTTTTATTTGAAGCGATGCACCTGCGTTGGCGATAACACCCGGAAAACGTTTCCAGATATTCACCAGGTCAACGACGGCGGTGGATGCGGGGGTCATAAAGAGGATTGTTTCTTATTAAACGCGGTGACGGCGCTAACGAATCTTTCCGTTAGCGCCGTCTACCGAGTCAATGAGCAATTAATCAGCCGGTTGAACCGATTACACCTTCAACGAAAGCACCCATACCGAGCATGGAGCCGTCGTCCATGGTTTCTCCAGCAGCAACCATGACGCTGCCGTCTTGGGCAGTGATTGGGCCAGCAAAGACATGGAGTTCTCCGTCAATGATGGCTTGTCTCGCGTCGGCTACTTCTGCAACTACATCGCCGGGAACGTCCGAAGCGATAGGAGCGAGATCAACTACGCCGTCAGCCATAGAGCCCCAGTAGGAGCCACCGGTGTAGGTGCCTTCTTTGGCCTGGTTGATGATGTCGATGTAACGCGGGCCCCAGTTCCAGACCGGTGCGGTCAGGTAGGCGGTGGGCGCAAAAGCGCTCATGTCTGAGTTGTAAGAAACCCAACGTGCGCCTGCTGCTTCGGCTTTTTCGCCTGCTGCGGTGGAGTCCTGATGCATGGCGATCACGTCGGCACCCTTGTCGAGGAGCGCCTGAGCGGAGTCACCTTCAACGGCCGGGTCGAACCAGGTACTGGTCCAAACAACCTCAACGAGCACGTCGGGGTTGGTGGCTTGTGCGCCCAAGGTGAAGGCGTTAATGCCGCGAATTACTTCAGGGATGGGGAAAGCGGCAACGTAACCAAGCAAGTTGCTTTCGGTCATTGCGCCGGCCACCATGCCGGAGAGATAACGAGGTTCGTACATGCGTCCGAACGAGTTACCGAAGTTCGTATCGTTGTTTTTGTAACCCGACACGTGTTCGAAGACAACGTCGGGGTATTCCTCGGCTAGGGCGAGCATGTCGTCCATGTAACCGAACGAGGTACCAACGATGACGTTGAAGCCCTGGTCAATGAAGTCACGTGCGTGGTTGGCAAAGTCGGCAGTGCCTTCTGGCACGGACTCTACAAAAGCGGTTTCCACTCCGGTGGCTTCGGCGGCCGCTACTCGACCTTGGTCGTGGGCCCAGGTCCATCCGGCATCACCAGGGGGACCTACATAAATGAAAGCTGCTTTAACTTCGTTGCTGCTGTCGTCGGACCCGCAAGCGGAGGCTATAGCTCCAAAAGCGAGAACAACCGCCAGCAAACTAAACAGACGACGTCGCATTATTTTCTCCTCTAATACGTCAACTGGGTGGGGGTTTTTTAGGTCCCCCGACAGCCCATGTTGACCAAGGGTTATCTTTCCACATTTCGCGGCGCCGCGCGTTACTTTGCGGGCTTTTGACCCATTTTACATTCTGTACGGGAAGCATTTACCGGACAAACTTCTTGTTTGTACTTGAACTGGCCCTTTAGTTCATCTCGAGTTGGAGCGAAACTCGGGTCGCTCCGTTGTTTACTGCTGCTTGCAACATGGCCTCAATAGCCGGCAGCACGGCCGCTTGGTCGCCGGTTATGGCGGTACCAAAAGGGCCGACTTCTACGGTTAGCCCGGTTGCTTCGATGGCCTCAATAGCTTCTTGCACGTGGGGGCCCGGGTCGCCATCTACGAACGGTTCAATGGTGAACTCTGCGGTGATCATGAACCCATCATGGCCTAAAGAAAACCAAAGGTCTACTTTTCTTTACCTTAGTCCCAGAGTTCTTGTGCACGGGAAGCCAGGTTTCGGTGGGCGGAGGCTAAGTCGAAACCTAAAACCTCTCCGTCGGTGACCACCGGTTTGCCGCCTACCAACACGTGGCGGGCTCGACGATCGGGGCCCATCACTAAGCCAGCCAAGGCGTCGGCCATGTCGCCGAGGTCGTTGCCGGGCCAAATGGCTAGGTCGGCTTGTTGGCCTAGCGCCAGGTGGCCCACGTTTTCTAAGCCCAGGCATTGCGCCCCTCCGTGGGTAGCGAGTTCTATTACTTGGTCGGGCATTAGGGCGTCGGGGCGAAGTTCTCGCAAGCGGGCGGTGTAGAGCGCTTGGCGTAATTCGGGGAACAAGCCGCCTACTTCATTAGAGGCCACTCCGTCTACGCCGAGGCCTACCGGGCAACCGGCGGCCAACAGGTCGGTAACCCGGCACATGCCGGCTCCTAGCCGAGCGTTAGACGACGGGCAGTGAGCGATACCGGTGCCGGCCGCTCCGAGGCGTTGCATTTCTGAATCGTCAATGTGTATGCCGTGGGCTAACCAAACGTCGTTGTCTACCCATCCCCATTGGTCCAGCATTTCTACCGGGCGCATGCCGAAGCGATCTAAGCAGTGTTGTTGTTCTTCGGCGGTTTCGCACAGGTGGGTGTGGAGACGCAAACCTAGGCGGCGGGCTAGTTCTGCTGATTCGACCATAAGTTCGGTGGTTACCGAGAAGGGGCTGCAGGGGGCGACGACTACGTGAACCATGTCGCCGTCGTGGTGGCGGGCCGCTACTGCTTCGGTGGAAGCCAAGATGGCGTCTCGGTCTTCAACCACCCGGTCTGGGGGGAGCCCTCCTTGGCTTTCGCCGAGGTCCATTGATCCTCGCGAGAGAAAAAGCCGGATACCGGTTTGTTTTGCCGCATCTACGATGGCATCAAAAACACTGTCGTCTCCACCGGGCACCAGGTAGTGGTGGTCGGCGGCGGTAGTGCAGCCGGTGGCGGCCAGCTCGCCGAGACCTACTAAGGCGGCGGCGTGTACGTCTTCGATGCTTAACCGGTTCCACACCGGGTAGAGCTCTACTAGCCAGTCGAAAAGGTTGCAGCCGGTGGCTCGGCCGCGGGTCATCCATTGATACAGGTGGTGGTGGGTGTTGACTAAGCCAGCAGTAACGATGTCACCTTCGCAGCGCAGTGTCTGGTCGTCGGGTTGGGCTTCGACGGTGCCGAGGGCCACGATGACCCCGTTTTCTATGGCGATGTCTCCGGGGTAGCGGGCCCCACGAATAACCAGCCGGGCCATTAAGGGGTCCAGTCGGCGAAGGTGTCGATCATCATCTTTACGTCGGGGCCGAGGGGGTACAAAATGGGGCAGGTGCAACCGTCTTGCATGTATTGCCCTACTTTTTCTCGTACTTCGTCAGGGGTGCCGGCGGCGCAAATCATTTGCACAATGTCGTCGGGCACCAGTTTTGAGGCTGCTTCGACTTGTTCGTGGGTGGCGGGCCAGGTCAACACTTGGCCGATTTCTTCTAAGAGCGACTCGGGTACCCCGGAGGCCTTCATGATGTGTGGTTGTTGACCCAAGTATTGGGTGACCATAAGGCGGGCGCCGTCGAGGGCTTCCTTGCGGGTGTCGGCCACTGAACACACCACCAGTTGGGGACGGTCAATGTCGTCCATGCTGCGCCCAGCCCGGTCGGCACCGGTTTCTAAAGACTGCATAGCTTTTTTGTTGTATTCAGGAGACACCAGATAGTTGAGCACCACCCCGTCAGCGATTTCTCCGGTTAATTCTAGCATTTTGGGGCCGGTGGCACCAATGTAAATAGGTACATCTTTGGGGCGGCGTTCTTGGTAGACGTAGTCCAGTTCCACTCCGTCAAGGTGTACGTAATCCCCGTGGAAGGTCACCGTTTCGTCGGCCAGTAGGGCCCGCACGGTGGTCACGATTTCTCGCATGACTCCTAAGGGGCGTTTGCGTTCGATCCCTACTTTGCTGGCTAGGGGGTCCCACCAGGCGCCGATGCCCAGGATCATGCGGCCGGGGGCCAGGTCGTCGAGGGTAGAAAATGTGGAGGCTAAGCGGGCCGGGTTGCGGGTCCAGCAGTCCACCACGCCGGAGCCGATTTTGATGGTTTCGGTGCAGGCCCCGAAGGCCGCCATGGGCACTACGGCGTCGCGCACCAGGCGCGAGTCGGCTTGCCATACCGCTTCGAACCCTTGAGTTTCGGCGTATTGGGCGTATTCGATGGCCTCGGTTATGGGGTGAGCATCTTGGAGGTATATTGCGAGACGGGTCATGTTTTTCTCCTTGGGTTAAAGATCTGCTAATTTTTTGTGCAAGCGGTTTGCTTGTTCGGCGGCTCGGGCCCGTATTTCTGCGGCGTCCACTCGAGTGGATTCTCCATTTTGCCAAACTATTTCATCGCCTATTTCAACTTCTACCGGGCGCACCCCGGGCGTGTAGGCCAGGTGCCAGGCGTCCATGGGGTCGTAGTTCCAGGTGACCCGGTCGTCAATGGCTTCGGGAAAGAGGTCCCATCCGGCGGCCAACCATTGCCATGAGGTTTCCGGGGTGGCCGTAACGTCGTCTTGGCGGTGGCAGGCAAAGGCCAAGCGGAATTCTTCGACCATGTCGGCGCCGATGCCGTCGGTTCCTAAAGCGATGGGGTTAGTAAACCGGGCCGGCCGGGCGTAGCCCACGCTGTTGTTCATGTTGGACCGCGGGTTATGCACGATCGTTCCCGCGAGGCCGTGGTCGTCGGCAAGGTGCACTCCGTGGATGATCATCCATTGGTCGGTGGCCAGGGGGGCCAGACGTTGGGCGGCGCCGTGGTCATCGGTGCCTTCACCGACATGGATGTGCACGCCTACTTGGTGGCGCTTGGCCAAGTCGGCGGCCGCTTCAAGCGTTTCGTCACGGCAGGTAAAGGCGGCGTGCACCCCGACCATGCCTTTTCCGCCTTCGCTGAGGTAGCGGTCGTTTTCGGCTAAGCCACGAGCGGCCCCTTCGCTGCCGTGGCGGTCGGTTACCCCGTAGGCGCAGTTGACCCGCACCCCAACTTCGGCGCAGGCCTCGGCAATAATCGACAGCGAGCCTTCAATAGCGTGCGGAGATTCATGATGGTCGATGATGGCCGTGGTGCCGTTTTCTAACGCTTCGAGAGCCCCCAACTTGGCTGACCAGCGGATAATTTCGGGGTCTAAAGCGAGGTCAAGGCGCCACCAAACTTGTTCAAGGATTTCCAGAAACTTGGTGGGTGTGTGGGGCGGGGCGGGCATACCGCGGGCTAGGGCCGAGTAAAGATGATGGTGAGCGCACACCAAGCCGGGGGTGGTGTTCATTTAGCGTCCATCCCAGGGGGCCCAGTGGTCGCGTTGGTCGGGGGCGTTTAGGGGTAATTCGTTTCGCCATTGTCCGTCGTAAGAACGCAGGGCGGCGGCGGCCGCTCCGGCGGTGGGCACTAGGCCGATTTCTCCTACTCCTTTGATGCCGTAGGGCGAGTCGGGTTGGGGACATTCCAACAAACGCACATCTACGGTGGGCATAGCGCTGGGGCGTAAAATACCGAGTTTGCGTAACGTGTCGTTGGTGGGCCGGCCGTTTTCGTCTACCGGGAACCCTTCGGTGAGGGCGTAGCCCAACCCCATGTGGACGGCGCCTTCTACTTGGCCTTGGCACAGCAGTGGGTTGACCGCTCGGCCTACATCGTGGGCGGCTACTACGTGTTCTACGTCGCCGGTTTCGGGATCCAAAATAACCATTTGGGCGGCGTACCCAAAGGTGGAATGCAGGATGGGGTTTTCTACTCCGTCTTCGAGGGCGTTGGTCCAATCCACCCGGTATTCGCCGAGGTAGTCGGTTTCTTCTTGGCAACCGTCGGCCAAGGCCACTCGGCAGGCGTCGGCGACCGAGCCGGCGCCCATCAGGGTGCCGCGGCTGCCGGTGGTTTGCCCGTTGCCCAGTTCTCGGGTGGTATCTACGATGACTTCGATGCGGTTTGATTCGATGCCGAGTTCTTCGACTGCTACTTGGCGGACCACGGTGTGTATGCCCTGGCCCATTTCGGTCCAGCAGTGGCGTACTTCTACTTGGCCGTCAGAGCGAAAGCGCACTACTGCTTGGGCCAGTTCGTTGAAGCCGTTGCCGAGCCCGGAGTTTTTTAGGCCCAGGCCGAGCCCTACGGGTTTTCCGTCAGCTTTTGCTTGGTGGTAGGCCTCTTTTACTTCGTCGAGGCAGGCTCGTGCCCCTAAGCAGCCGTCGTCCATTTTTTGTCCGGGGCCCCAAATCACCCCGGGGCTGATCACGTTGCGGCTACGCATTTCCCATCCGCTGATACCTACTTTTTCGGCGAGGCGATCCATCATGCCTTCCATAGCGAATTGTGCTTGGTTGGCTCCGAACCCTCGGAAGGCGCCGCATACCGGGTTGTTGGTGCGTACGGCGGTGGCTTCCACATCTATGTTGGGTACTACGTAGGGTCCGCTGGCGTGGCCGGCGGCTCGTTCTAGCACCTTCATGCCTACCGAGGCGTAAGGGCCGGAGTCGCCGATCATACGCACCCAAAGGCCGGTGAGTTTTCCGTCGGCGTCGCATCCGGCTCGGTAGGCCATGCGGATGGGGTGGCGTTTGGCGTGCATTAAAAATGATTCGTTGCGCGACAACGTGCAGCGCACGGGGGCTTGCAACAGCCAGGCCGCTAAGGCGGTTTGGGCTTGGTTCGACATGTCTTCTTTGCCGCCGAACGCTCCCCCGTTAGAGACCAACTCCACGGTGACTTTTTCGCGGGGCAAGTTGAGCACTGCGGCGATTTGGTTGCGGTCATCCCAGACTCCTTGCCCGCCGGACCACACATGCAAATTGCCGTCGTCGGTGGGGGCAGCCATGGTGGATTCGGGTTCTAAGAAGGCGTGTTCGATGCGTTGACTTTGGAAGATTTCTTCCTCCACGTGGGCGGAGGATTCTAAAGCGACTTCTACGTCGCCGCGGGCGTAGACCGAATGGGACAGCGTGTTGCCTTCGAGCCCCCACACCGCATTTTCGTCGGAGGCCAAAGCTAAGACCGGGTCGTTAAATACGAGGAGCGGGCGGTAGTCCACTTCGATGAGTTCGGCGGCTTGGCGGGCGATTTCTCGGGTGTCGGCGACCACAAAAGCCAACACATCGCCGAGGTATGAAGTACGGCCACCTACTGGGATAAACACTGGCCAATCGGTATGGATGATTCCTACTTTGAGGTCCCCGGGTACGTCGGCTGCCGTAAATATTTGCTGGACGCCGGCTAAGGCTTGGGCTGTGGTGGTGTCGATGGCCAAGATGTCGGCGCGCCCATGGGCGGCTAGGTGGAGGGCGCCATGTAAAAGCCCTTCGGGGTAAAGGTCGTCAATAAACGGCCGATCGCCTAAGGCCAGTTCGGCTGCTTCGTATTTAGTTCCGCTGGTTCCCATGCCCCCTTGGGGCAGCGCTACCGGGGTTTCGCCAGCGGCCAAGGTTTCTACGGCATCGAGAATTGAGAGGTAGCCCGTGCAGCGGCAAAGGTGCGCTCCGAGGTGACGTTGGGCGTCGTTGCGGGTTAGTTCGGTGCCCTTTTTGTCAATTAGGGCTTTGGCTCGCATGACGATGCCGGGGGTACAGAACCCGCATTGCAAAGCACCGTGAGCGGCGAAAGCTTCGGCGTAGCGCAGGCGTTCTTGGTCACTTAGGCCTTCTAAGGTGGTGACGGTGGTTCCTTCAATTTTTTCTAATGAGGTTTGGCAAGCCACCCGGGCTTTGCCGTCTATGAGCACCGTGCAACAACCGCACTGTCCGGAAGGTGAGCAACCGTCTTTGGGGGAAAGCACCCCAAGTTCGTCGCGCAGGGCCGCTAAAAGATTGGCGTGTGGGCCGGTGGTGACTGCTTGCCCGTTGAGATCAAAACTGGTCATGACGTCTCCTTTGGGTCACGCAGATGCGCCGGTATTTCTACACCGGTTTGTTCGGTAATCCGGCGGTAGACCTCAGGCCGGCGGTACCGGTCGAAGTCAAAGAGTGTTTCTTTGTAGTTTGCACAGAGGTCGAGGTCGCATTCTGCTACTACTAATTCGTCGCCGGTGGTTTGGCATTCCGCCATGATTTCACCGGAGGGAGCCACGATGGCGCTTCCGCCGAGCAAGTCGCTGCCTTCTTCGTGGCCGGCTTTGGCTACCCCTACTACCCACATGCCGTTCTGGTAAGCCCCGGATTGCAACACCAAATGATTATGGAACCCTTGGAGGCGGTCTTGGCTGGGGTCGGGGGCGTAATGGGTGGGGGTGTTGTAACCAATGAGAGCCATTTCGCATCCTTGGAGTCCCAGCACTCGATACGTTTCGGGCCAGCGGCGATCGTTGCAAATTGCCATGCCCATGAGGCCACCGAAGGCTCGGTGTACGTCAAAACTGGGGCCGGCTTCGAAGTAGTAGCGCTCGAGGTGTTGAAAGGCTCGCCAGGGTTCGTGTGCTTCGTGGCCCGGCAAATGTACTTTGCGGTAGCGGGCCACGATTTGGCCGTTGGGCTCTACCAAAATGGCTGTGTTGTAGTGATGGCCGTCGGGGGTGAGTTCTGCGTAACCCAAGTGGAAACCGACTTGGAGGCGTACCGCTTCGTCAAAGAGGGGTTGGGTTTCTGGCCCGGGCATTTCTGTTTCAAAAAAGTGGTCAAACTCGGCGCGGTCTCCAACAAACCAGCGAGGGAAAAAGGTAGTCAAGGCGAGTTCAGGAAACACCACCAGGTCGCAGCCTGCTTCGGCACCTTGGCGCAGCAAAGCAATGAGGCGTTCTACTACTTCGGCTCGGGTGTCGCTGCGTTGGATGGGCCCGGTTTGAGCGGCCCCGATGGTGACCATGCGGGTCATGCGGTGTCTCCGGTGAAGTCGGTTGCGTCAAGGGCCAGCATGGTTTGTAACAATACGTCGGCCCCGGCGGCCAGGTCTTGTTGGTCGGTGTGTTCGGCCGGGTTGTGGCTTATGCCGTCTTTGCTGGGTACGAATACCATGCCGGTTGGGCAAACCCGGGCCATCATTTGGGCATCGTGACCGGCTCCTGAGGGCATGGTGGTTGCCGAGTGGCCGAGGCGTTGGGCGGTTGTTTCTACGGTGGCTACCACCTGGGGGTCAAAGACCACGGGTTCGAAGCGGGCCAAGGTGCGCGAGGTAATGGTCACCCCTTCGCTTTGTTCAAGTTGCTCTACGCAGGCTGCTATTTCTGCTTCGGCAGATTTTAAGAGTGCTTCGTCGGTGTTGCGGAGGTCGACGGTCAGGGTGGCTTGGCCGGCTACTACGTTCACTAAATCGGGGTGGAGGTTTATGCGCCCGACCGTGCTTACTTGACGGCCGCCCATGCGGTCGGCGAGCTCTCGGGCGGTGACGGCGATTTTGGCTGCGACGTATCCGGCGTCGTGGCGGAGATGCATAGGGGTGGTGCCGGCGTGGTTGGATTGCCCGGTGATGGTGTATTCGGTCCACGAAATGCCTTGTACCCCGGTGACTGCTCCGATGGTGGTGTTTTCTACTTCAAGCAAGGGGCCTTGTTCTATGTGGAGTTCCACGAAGGCTCTGGGGGGTGTTCCAGGGCAGGGGCCGGGGCCGCGGTAACCGATGCGGTCGAGTTCTTCTCCGACAATGGTGCCGTCGATTCCTTCGATGTCTAGGGCTTGTTCGAGGGCCATGCCGCCCACGTAGACCAGGCTGCCTAACATGTCGGGGGCAAAGCGTGCGCCTTCTTCGTCGGTGAAAAACGCTACCCCCATGGCGTGTTGGGTTTCTACGTTGTTTTCGCTCAACGTTTCAAGCACTTCGAGGCCGGCGAGGACCCCAAGGTTGCCGTCGTAGCGGCCGCCGGTGGCCACGGTGTCGATGTGGCTGCCAGTCATGGTGGCGGGGCCGGGGTTTTGTCCGGGGCGGGTAGCCGTCACGTTGCCGATGCCGTCGATGGTGACTTCAAGGCCCAGGTCACGCATCCAGGTAACCACCAGGTCTCGGCCGTCTCGGTCTTCGTCGGTGAGCGCCAAGCGGCATGAGCCGGTTTCTCCGAGGGCGCCGATAGTGGCAAGGTCCTCGATGCGTTGCATGAGGCGGTCTTCGTTTATGCGGAGGTCTTGGTGGCTCATGGGGTGTCGTTTTCTAATTGCACGATGTCGGTGGGGCGCACCGGTACCCGCGGCAATTCTCGTTTGGTGGCGTCTCGCATGGCGGCTACTACGGCAGCGGTCGAAGATATGGATGGAGGTTCGCCGATGCCTTTGGCGCCGAAGGGGGCTCCGGGTTCGGGTTGTTCAATGAAGGCGGCTATTTCTACCGGGGGCATATCTAAGGCGGTGGGTATGAGGTAGTCGGTGAACGAGGCGTTGCGAATATGCCCGTCGGCGACCAGTACTTCTTCCATGACGGCGAGGCCGACGCCTTGTGAGGTGCCGCCTTCGAGTTGTCCGACTGCTTGGAGGGGGTTTAAGAGCCGGCCGACGTCTTGGGAGGTGGTCAGCTCAACGACTTTGACGAGGCCTAATTCTGGGTCGACGTCTACTACTGCACGGTGAGCGGCGAAGGCGAAGGAAACGTGGGCGTCGCCTTGGCCGTTTTCATCTACCGGGTAGGTGGGTGCGTGGCGGTATTCGATGTCTGCTTCTAAAGGCTCTGTGGTGGCGGTGGCGAGGTCTAACGAGAAGTTTCCGGCGAGGGAAACTATTTGACCGTCGGCCAACACGAGGTCGTCGAGGATGACTTGGTGTTGATCGGCGATGCGTTCGAGGAGTTGTTGGCGCACTGCTTCGCAGGCTTTTTGTACCGCTCCCCCGGACATCCATGTTTGGCGACTGGCCGAGGTAGACCCGGCAGACCCCACGGTGGCGGTAGCGGCGGGGGCCAAGATGACTTCTTCTACGCCGAGAACTTCTCGGGTTATTTGTTGGGCCAGGGTGACGAAGCCTTGGCCGACTTCTGCGCAGGCGCAGGTGATGGTGGCTACGCCGTCGACCAGGTGACAGATGGCTGAACTGTAATCGTCGAAGCCTTCAGAGAAGAGCAGGTTTTTGAAGCCCACGGCCATGGCTTGGCCGCGCACTATGTGGTGAGGGTCGGCAGTGCGGCCGGCGCCTCCGGGCAACGACATCATGTCGTCGCTGGGTATCAACGTTGAGGGGTGGTCAACACAGCTTTTGATTACCTCGGCTACCGGAGCGGCACCGGTGATCGTTTGGCCGGTGAGTAATTTGTCGCCACTTTTTAAAGCATTTTTTAGCCGGAGTTCTACTGGGTCCATGCCGAGAGCGGCGGCCAGTTTGTCCATTTGGGCTTCGTGCCCGACGCAGGTTTGTACCGCACCGAAGCCTCGCATTGCTCCACAAGGTGGGTTGTTGGTGCGCACCACTGCCCCGTCGATGTCGGCGCTGGGGATGAGGTAGGGGCCGGCGGCAAAGCAGGTGGCGTTAGAGATGACCGCTCCGCTAGAGGAGGCGTAAGCGCCGCCATCGAGGATTAACCGGGCTTCGACCCGCAACAGGTTGCCGTCGGTGTCGGCGTGGTGGCGGTACCACATGCGAGCCGGGTGGCGATGCACGTGGCCGTGAAATGACTCTTCTCGGGAGTACACCATTTTTACTGGCCGTCCGGTGTGGAGGGCTAGCAGGCACAGGTGGGCGTGCAGGCTGAGGTCTTCGCGGGCGCCGAAAGCACCGCCGACGCCCGACAGGGTAAAACGAACTTTTTCAGGAGGTAGCCCCAAACAAACGGCTACCTGGTCGCGGTCGGAATGCAGCCATTGGGTGGAGACAAAGAGTTCTACCCCACCGTCTTCGCTGGGTAGCGCCAAGCCGGATTCCGGTCCTAAGAAGGCTTGGTCCTGCATGCCTACTTCGTAGGTGCCTTCGACTTGTATTTCGCCTTGTATGTTTTGGTCGCCGTGGCGCAGGCGTAGGCGGCGTATCAAGTTGCCGTCGGGGTGGATGGGTTCGGCTTGTTCGGCGGCCTCGGGGTCTACCAGGGGGGCCGTTACTTGGTAGTCCACCACGATGGCTGCCAGGGCTCGGCGTACTGTTTCGGGGTGGTCGGCGGCCACGATGGCTACTGATTCTCCTTCGTAGCGCACTACGTCGGCGGCCAATACTGGTTGGTCGGCGTGTTCAAGGCCGTAAAGCAGGGAGCCAGGCACGTCGGTGTGAGTGAGTACGGCGCTGACCCCGTTGATGGCCAAGGCGCCGCTGATGTCAATGCTTTTAATGTTGGCCGAGGGGTGCGGAGAACGCAGGGTTCCGCCCCACAACATGTTGTTATGCCACAGGTCGCTAGAAAAAGTGAACGTTCCGGTGACTTTAGGGACACCGTCGGGGCGGGGTGCTGACTCACCGATACGGGGAGCGCTTACCGGGGAGGTGATTTGGATGTCGGTCATGAGGTGACTTCTCGCCGTTTGGCGGCGGCCAAGTTGACTGCTTCGAGGATGCGGCCGTAACCGGTGCAGCGACACAGGTTGCCGCTGATGGCTTCGCGTACCGTGAGGTCATCGGGTTGGTTGTTGGTTTCCAGCAGTTTGTCAATAGTTACCAAGAGCCCGGGGGTACAGAACCCGCATTGCACGGCTCCGGCTTCAATGAACGCTTCTTGTACGTCTACCAGTTCGCCTTCGGGGGCCAGACCTTCAATGGTGGTTATTTCACAGTCCACAGCGGTGGCGGCCAACACCAGGCAACCGCAAACCACTTCGTCGTCGATGCGCACCGAACACGAGCCGCATTCCCCTTCTTCGCAAGCATTTTTTGCTCCGGGTAAACCTAAGCGTTCGCGCAGCACCCAGAGCAAGCTTTCGCCGGCCCAAGCATCAGCCACTTGGTGTTCTTTGCCGTTGACCTTCAAGGTGTAGTGATTGGTGGTCATGCTGTTTCCTCAGTAAAGGCTCGGGCGGCGGTGCGGCGAGCCATGACGCCGATGGCGTGGCGCCGGTAGGCGGCGGTGCCTCGATGGTCGTCTATCGGTCGAGCGGCGGCGGCAGCCAGGGTAGAGAACTGGTCAAGGGTGGCGGCAGACACGGTGTTGGCCGCCCAGTTGACGTTGGTGCTGAGGTGTTCTTCGGCTTCGGCGGGGCGTAGGGGTACCGGACCGACCGTGCCGAGGCCGAGGCGTACTTTTTTGTTTTGTTGGTCCACTATCAGAGCCAATGAGGCCACGGAAATAACCATGGCGTTGCGGGGTCCTATTTTGCAGAACTCTTGATGCCCTTGAGCGGCAGGTATATGTACTTCTTCGATGAGTTCCCCGGGTTGGCGGGCATTGTTTTTTACTCCGGTGATGAACTCGAGGATGGGCAGGCGGCGTGCGCCCTGGGCCGAGCGCAGGCATATCACGGCATCTAAGGCGGCCAGCACGGGAAGGGTGTCGCCCGCCGGCGAGGCGGTGCCCAGGTTGCCTCCGAGGGTGCCGGCGTTGCGTATTTGTGGCGAGCCGACGGTTCGGGCTGCTTGGGCAAGGGCGGGGGCCACGGCGGCGAAGTCGCTTTTTTCCATTTCGGCGTAGGTCAGGCCAGCGCCCAAAACCAAGGTGTCGTCTTGTTGTTTCCAGCCTTGAAGTTCGGGGATGCGGTTTACGGCGATGACCGTAGAAAGTTCGTTGAGGGACCCACGGTTTATTTGCACCATGAGGTCGGTTCCGCCAGCCAAAATCAGGGCATCGGGGCGTTCGCTAAGAATTTCTAATGCTTGATCTAGCGAGCGGGCAATTGTTACGGACATAAGACTCCCATGCTGCCTGTTTTTCAACATTTTGTCAACGTTAGAGAATGGGCTACGCTAGAAACATGCCTGAACCCCTGCACCCTTTTCTTAAAGCGCTGGCCCCGGCAGCCGAAGCTTTGGGTGCTCGTTTGCTTGCTGTTGATGAACTTACCGAAAGCGACTTGCCTTTGGAATGGGAGGGCCAGGTGGTGGGTGGGTTGCGGCGCCCAGACCTTCACCAAGCCTTAGCGCATCTTTTAACGGCCGCCGAACAAGAAATCGGGGCCAGTCGTTCCGCCATGACCCGCATCCAAAAACAGCAAACGGTGGCTTTACTAAACGAGTGGGGAGCTTTTACTTTGCGCAAGTCGGTCGAAGAAGTAGCCGAAGCCCTCGGAGTTAGCCGTTTTACTGTCTACAACTATCTTGAACACGCCGAGGCGAACTCTTAGCCCTTGACCCGCTACCGTCGGGTTATGACCGAAACACCTGCTCCTGACGAACTCGCTCACCTTGATGCGGTGGGTTTAGCCCAGCGCATTACCCAAGGCGACCTTTCTCCCGTGGAATGCATTCAAGCCACCATTGACCGCATCGAAGCCAACAACGAAACCTTGAATGCGGTTATTCATAAACAATATGAACAAGCGCTTGAACTGGCGGCATCGCCGGAATTGCCCGATGGGCCTTTTCGGGGCGTTCCCATGCTTCTTAAAGACCTGTGGGCCGAAGAAGCCGGCCAACCCCACCACTTTGGCGCCCAGGCACTTAAAGACGCCAACTTCACCGGCAGCAACGACTCCAACATGGTGCAGCGTTATAAAGAAGCGGGCTTTATCAATGTGGGGCGCACCAACACCCCCGAATTGGGCACGGTGGCCACTACCGAGCCGTTGGCTTACGGGCCCACCCGCAACCCTTGGAACCCCGAGTACGGCACCGGTGGCTCGTCGGGCGGAGCCGCAGCAGCTGTCGCTTCGGGCATGGTGCCGGCCGCTAATGCCAGCGACGGTGGAGGCAGCATTCGTATTCCCGCCGCCCTGTGCGGTTTGGTGGGCCTTAAGCCTTCCCGGGGTCGTATCTCTATGGGGCCGCGAGAAGAATGGGGTTTGAGCATTCAACACGTGGTGAGCCACACCATGCGTGACACGGCGGCCATTTTAGATGCCACGGCGATTCCTTTCTTGGGCGACGGGGTGGTGGCTCCAGACTTTGGTCGCCCTTATGCCAAACAAGTCGGGGCCAACCCGGGGCCGCTACGTATCGGCATTTGGAACGAGCACTCCATGGCTGCCGTGCACCCCGATTGTGCGGCCGCTACTTTGCAGGCTGCTCAGTTGCTCGAGTCGATGGGCCATCAGGTCAGCGAAAGTCACCCGCAGGCTTTGGACGAAATGCACGCCATGTCCGACGCTTTTAACGCCACCTGGGCGGTGGGTTCGGTTATGGGGTTGGAGTACCTCAGCGAACAATTAGGGCGACCTATTACTGAAGAAGACATCGAACCCGGCAACTGGGCTTTGAGTGGCCGAGGGCGAAGCATTTCAGCGGTGGATTACGCCAAAGCGCAAGCCGCCATGGGCACCTTTCGGCGGGCCGTACTTTCATGGTGGGAAGGTGGCTTCGACTTGTTGCTTACCCCGACCACGGCGGCGCCTCCCCCGAAAATCGGCGAACTGACCGCCAGCAAAGATGACCCGGTGCGGGCCTCGCGGCGCTCGTTGCCTTACGCCGTATTTACCTCACCATTTAACACCACCGGCCAGCCGGCTATTACGTTGCCAACCGGGCAATCCGATGGCTTACCCATAGGGGTGCAATTAGTAGCCGCTTACGGGCGAGAAGACTTACTTATTTCAGTGGGCGCTCAACTTGAAGAGGCCGTCAACTGGTCGGCTCGACGAGCCGCTATTCACGCTTAAGCGTCGAGGGCTTGATGCCCGCCTTCGGAGAGATCTACTACCGGAGGTTCAGTTGACCAAGGAAAGTTGATCCACTGGTCGGTGTGTTTCCACACGTATTCGCAGTCCACTACGGAATGTGATTTCTGGTACAGCACGGCCGAACGCACTTCGGCAACTTGTTCTAATGCTGTTTCACGCACCAAAGCCAAGGTATGGCCGGTGTCGGCTACGTCGTCGGCAATGAGGATCTTGGCTTTCTTTAGATCTACCCAGTCCACGTAGGGAGGCAACACAATAGGTAAGTCGTGGCGTTCGTCGACCCCGGAGTAGTACTCCACGTTCATGACGTACAGGTTTTTTACTGCCATGGCGTAGCCCAACGAGCCGGCCACAAACATGCCGCCGCGCACGATGGCCAAAATCATGTCTGGTCGGTAACCGTCGTCGGCCACCATCTGCGCCAGGGACCGAGCGGCCTTACCGTATTTAACCCAATCCATTTCTTCGCGTTCAGACATTTTGTCTCCGTTTTTGGTTTCTGAGAAACTTAGCCGGTCAAAAGAACTAGGCCGGTCATTGTGTACACCACCATAACGATCAGCATCGGGTACTGGCTTCGCAAAGCCGTTCGCGATGACCAAAGTTCAACCGACCGATCGTGGGCAAAAACCACACCAACCACATGGCCTCCCACGATGGAAAGTATTTGCACCCAACCCACCACGGTCGTTGAAACCAGTGTCCAGTTGACAAGGTGGTTGGCGGTTGAAAAAACATCCCACCCTTTTCCCCATGGATCCGAGAGTAGTCGTATGAAATCTTGGCCTTCAAGGAGTAAGAGCGAGAAGTAATGAGCCAAGTCGTAGCCCAAAAGAATAGGAACTAACGACGCGCCGAGTCGCTCGGCAAACGAGCGGTCGCCAGTTAAGCGGCCACCGAGTCGGCTAGCCATTTGGTACGCCAACCCAACAAGCATTACCACCCACACCAAACCAACGGTGCGTATCGTCGTAAGACTCCAGCCGCTTTCCCCTACCGTGAGGTCCGCCCACCAAGTAGTGCGCGTTACCCCATCAAAAGTCGTGCCCCCGAGAACCGCCAGCACGATAGCCACCAAAGATGGGGTCATAACGAGCGTGGCCAAACCGGTGAAAGGAAAGCGAACCCGCAACCGTTGTTGGTCATCTTTAAATACGGGAGAAAGCGTCGCCATGAGAGAAAAAAGCACACCGAAGCCTTCGGCATTGCGTACATTCTTCCAACCCCATCGCCAGGCCATAGCCATTAGCGTGGCCGTGTATAAAATGGCCGCCCAACCCAGAACTCGCGGGCTTGACCCCTGATGATATGCCAACTCGACCCAGTGGAAGAGCGAAATAGGCAGCAGAGCCAGCCAACCGCTAGTCAACCACGATGGTGGCTGGTTTTGGTTTTGCGGCCGGACTTTATCTATCAGCGAACCCAAGGTTTCCCACGGGCTTACCGCTCGCCACCAGGGGCCAAAGATGGCCGAGAGAAACGGCCCGCCAACCCAAAATACGATGTAAACGGTGACGGGGGTCAGGTTGCTTGTTGTGTTGTCGGGGCCAACGAAGCTTCCTGTTACCACCACGAGGAACAAAGCAAGAATGAGGGCTCGAAAAATACGGCCTAGTGAAGACACAAAGCATTCGCCGCCTTGCGCCAATCGGCCGAGAGCTGCTTTGGCCAGGCGAGGCCGGTGCCAAAGTAAACCGAGGGCCGCAAACGAAAGCAGCAGCACGGTTGCGCCGCTCCAAGCAGCATCCCACGGCGAGATCGGAAGGTCACTGCGACCGCCAACACCGTGAGCCAGTAGAACCGTGCTGCTGTTCATTAGGACACCTCGAGTGAAAGCACTTGGAACCCAGCGTGATGAAGTTCACCTTCAAACACTCCGGGAATGTTTGCCTCCACCAACAAGGTGGCAGGCATCCCCGCCATCAATTCAAGGGTCAAGTCGTAGGCGTGGATGTGTAGAAGTTCATCTATATCGCTAGTCACCGTGATAGCGACCACTTCGCCAGTGGACATCTCAAGACGTTGAATGCCGCCCATGATTTCACCGCCCATGATTTCTAAAGTAATTTCATGGTCAGCCATCACCGCACTCTGGCCACCAGTAACCATTACTGAAGTAGAGGCCGCAATAGCTTTTTCTTTGATGGCGTACTCGCGATGGTCGTTGGTGGCCAAAGTTACGCGAATGTTGTGATGTCCGTCGGTGAGGTCGTCAATGGCCACGGTGGTTTCATGAACCATGGCTACCGAAGCACCGTCGACGTAAACGTGTGCATGGCCTTGGCCAGGTTGATGAGCAACCGGAGGGCTCACTGGAACCAGCGTGAAGTTGCTTACTTCAATTTCTAAGACTGCTCCCCCGTTACCGTCGGCTACAGCCGTTACGGAAACTGTTGGCGGACTATCAAGCCCGGATACATCTACTAGTTCACCGTGGTCATGATCCATAGCGTCTTCATCCATAGCATCATGATCCATAGCGTCTTCATCCATAGCATCATGATCCATAGCGTCTTCATCCATAGTGTCTTCAGTCATAGTGTCTTCAGTCATTTCATCATGATCCATCACTGTGACGACTGGTATATCTTCAGTTTTTTCTTCAATAGTGCCGCATGCCGCGGCAAAGAGGGTGACCAACGAAAGTACGGCCACCACAAATAAACGATTCTTCATAATATTCTCCTTTAGTAATTTGTCTGGGGGGGGATTAAGACTCAGACAAACAACGGAGGGCCACGAAGGCCTACGGGAAGAACCACGAGCGGGCGCACAAATTTCGTAAAAATAGGAAGCCAAACCTGACCTTGCCCGGGTGGAACAACCGGCGAAGGAGAGAGCAAACGGGTTGCTATCTGGCGGCCCAAACGAACCAACCCGAGGAGCAAAAGAGCTACCGGCCCTTGCAGCGCGAGACCTAACCAAAAAGCGGGTTCGGCCAGCAAAGCCGCCGGCCCATAGCCAGAAAAAAGGTGCTCACCTAACTCCTGGATAACAAAAATACCGAGTTGTACGGCGATCAACAGAACAGCAGGCGGCCGGGCATCTGTACCGGCTGCTCGAACACCGGCTACAGCAAGCCATAGCAAAGTCACCACACCTAACGAAGCAACCACGGGGACCGCCGTAGGAAGGTAACCGTGGCCAACACCATTTTGTGTGGTCAATGGCCCAAGATTTACCCACTGATAAGCCAAAAGATGCGCGGCAAGAACGCCGGGAAAGGCCAGCAAAATAGCAGCGAGACGGCGACGGTGGTGCACGTCTTTAGCCTACCGGTGGGTCGGCGTGTTGGCGGATCCAAGCATGCATGGCGATACCCGAGGCCACTCCGGCGTTTATGGATCTCGTTGACCCGTATTGAGCGATGGAACAAACTTTGGTTACTGCTTGGCGGGCTTGTTCAGATAGCCCAGGGCCTTCTTGGCCCAGGAGGAACACGCAGTGTTTAGGTAGGTCAGTGGTTTCCAGGGGCACACAACCCGGCAGGTTGTCAATACCGATAACCGGGAGGTTTTCGGTGGCGGCCCAGGCCAGCAGGTCTTCGATGGTCGGGTGGTGGGTGACATGTTGGTAACGGTCGGTGACCATGGCGCCGCGGCGGTTCCAGCGTTTTTTTCCGACGATGTGCACGCCGGCGGCGAGAAAAGCGTTGGCGTTGCGCACCACGGTGCCGATGTTCAGGTCGTGTTCCCAGTTTTCTATGGCCACGTGAAAGTCGTGACGATATTGATCGAGTTCTTCCACTATGGCTTCTCGGCGCCAGTAACGAAAGCGGTCAATAACGTTGCGGCGGTCGCCCTCGGCTAAAAGTTCGGGGTCGAACTTTGGGTCATCGGGCCAGGGTTGCGGGTGGGGGCCTACCCCAACTTCTGGTTTATGGCCAGCGGATTGTTCAGTCGACAAGGGCTTGGTTTACTAAGGTGCGCAGGTCCCACCGAAGATTGATGTAGGTGCTTGAGGGCACCAGTTGGGTAAGAAATATGGCGCTGATTTGTTCTTTCGGGTCGACCCAAAAAGCGGTGGAGGCCATGCCGCCCCAGGAGGCTTCGCCTTCGCTGGCCAGCAAGTGCCCGGCCGCCGTGTCTTGCACTACTGAAAACCCCAAGCCGAAACCCACTCCGGTAAACAAGCCTTTAACAAACAGAGTGTCGCCGACTTCTTCGAGATCTTTGCCTTCGGGCAGGTGGTTGCGCATCATGAGGTTCAGGGTGCGGGGGCCAATGATTTGTTGCCCGTTGTGGCGTCCGCCGTTGAGCAACATTTGGCAGAACCGGTGGTAGTCCTCTAGGGATGAGACGATGCCGCCACCGCCGCTGGACCAAGCATCGTTGCGGAACGAACTGGTTTCTGCGCTGTCTATGAGCACCGGTTCGCCCCCTTCGGGAGTCGGCATGTAGCAGGCGGCAAACCGGTCAAGTTTTTCGTCGGGCACCGCGAAAGCCGTGTCGTACATTTCTAAAGGGTCCAGCACATGGCTTTTGAGGCGCTGGGCGAACGGTTGGCCGGAAACCACCTCTACTACTCGTCCCAGCACATCGGTAGCCATGGAATATGACCAACGGGTGCCTGGTTGGTTGCGGAGCGGCAGTGCGGCGAGGGCATCAATGGTGGTGGCGAGGTCGCCATGGCCGGCCATGGCGTCGAGGCCACTGTTGCGGTAGATCTCATCCACCGGGTGCTGCACAATAAATGAATAGGTCAGCCCAGCGGTGTGGGTGAGCAGGTCGGCGATGGTGATGCGCCGGTGAGCGGGTTCAGTTTGGGGGTCTTCAGCGGTGCCTCCGCAGAAAACATTTTGGGTGGCGAAAGCGGGGACGAACTCATGCAGGGGATCGCTCAGACGGAGTTTTCCTTCTTCGACGAGTTGCATGATGGCCACCGAAGTCAACGGTTTGGTCATGGAGTAAAAACGCCACAGCGTGTTGTCCACGATAGGCGTTTGGTTTTCTCGGTCGGCCAGGCCGGCTTTGGAGCGCAGTACCACTTTCCCGTGGCGGGCTACCAACACTTCGGTACCGATGAGTTTTCCCTCATCAACGTAGGAGCGGGCGTAGTCGGCTACCCGTTGTAAGCGGTTGGGGTCCATGCCCACGCTGGTGGGGTCGGTTACCTCTATTGCTGCCGCCATGGTTTCCTTTAACTCGCCTGGTTGGTGAGTTCCTCGTCGCTAGGCACTTCGACGCCTTCTACGTAGAAGCGATGCAGGTCGGTGATGATGTCGGCTACCCCGGCGGTAGTTGCTGAGCCGAGGTCGATGGTGATCATGTTGGCGTTGAGGTGCAGCCCAGCGAACTCGGCGTGGGCGAAGAGTCGGCGGGCCAACTCATCTGAGGGGTTTTGACCCAAGATTTCTTGTCCGGCTTGGTAGCGCTCGTGGCCCATGCCGGTGAGGCTTCGGTTGATCTCGAAGCGGGCGATGCCCGGCCGGGAGAATGGTTTTTCTACGACGGTTATTGGTTGACCCATAGTGGCGAGGCTAGCGGGCGGAGGCGGCCAGTTGACGTTCTGCTTGGTAGACCAGAAGGGCTAATCCGATGGACCCGAGGGCCAGCACGGTATGCACAATTTTAAATGCTGCATCGTGGGTGGCGAACAATATTCCACCGCCACGTACGATCCACAGTGCCATGGTCCACAGCGAGAAACCAGCGGCGAAACGCTGCACGAAGGTGGGGTGGGTGTTTTTCCAACCCACCAGTACCAGTAGGCCGATTACGGATAGGGCTACGAAGAAGCTGGCTAAACCAAGGCGCCATGCTTGTTCGGGGGTGCTGAGCACCGGATCGCTCAAAATATTGCGTACTCGCCCGCCCCAAACCACCAGGGTCCAGAGGGTGAGAAGCCAGAGGCGTGTGGTGAGTTTCTGCACGAAAACGAACGCTAGGCGCGGGAGCCCTTTGGCGTCAACATCGGCGGCTTGGTTCTTCTAAAAGAGCTCCGGGTGGTCATCAAACCGTGGGCGGCGGGGTTCGCCTGTTTCGGCGGTTTGGTCCATGAAGCCCCAGGATCGCCGGTGGTAGGTGGTGGCGCCGTGTTGGGCGAGGGCGGCTCGATGTTTGGGACACGGGTACCCTTTGTTGCTGGCCAGGTTGTAGCCGGGCCATTGAGCATCGGCTTGGCGTAGTAACCGGTCGCGGGTCACTTTGGCGATGACCGAAGCGGCGGCGATGGACAAGCTCGTGGCATCCCCTTTGACAATGGTTTGGGCGATGCCTCCGCCGACGAAGTCCCAGTTGCCGTCAAGGAGTACTCGGTCGGGGGTGACGGAGAGGCTGTCGAGGGCACGCCGGGCGGCCAGTCGTTGGGCAGCGGCCATGCCCAGTGCGTCGCATTCGTCGTTGCTGGCGTGACCAACCGACCAGGCGGTGGCCCAACTGGTGAGGCGGTCGATGAGTGCTTCTCGTTCTGTTTCGGTCAACATTTTGGAGTCCCGTACTCCGGTGATGCGTTTTTGCCGGTTGGCTACTACTACGCCCACCGTTAACGGGCCGGCCCAGGCTCCTTTTCCGACTTCGTCGAGGCCGGCTACTACTTCGTGGCCTTGGTCCCAAAAAACTTTCTCGGCAGCCAACCCGGGGGCTTTCCCTCGCAGAGCAGCCCGCATTTCTAGCCTTTCCCCTCACTCAAAGTTCGTGCTGTGGGGACAGTCCCCACAGCACGAACTTTTGGGGGTTCGGCCAGAAGGGTTTCGCCTTCGTTTTTGTTGCTTTCGAAGCTTGTGTCGAGGCCGGGGGTGGTGATGACGGCGCTGGTTTCGGGGTGCGGGTTGAGTTCCCACAGCAAGGCCGGTCGAGCTCCGTGCCAACGGAGGGCGAAACCAAATTGTCCCCACTGGGTAGCCAGTCCGGTGACCGCGAGGTCTTTGCCGTACCAGTCGGCGGAAAATTCGTCGGGAAAGAGGGCGAGGCCTTTTGAGGTTTCTTCAACAAGTGCGCCGTAGCGCCGGGGCCATACGTCTTGTGCTGGTTTTTGTTTTTGCAGGTCGGTGGCGGCTTGATGTTCGCCTAGGGCGGCCAGCAGGTTCGCCAGGCTTTGGGGGTCGGTTGGTGCGGTACGCCGGCCTGCGGAACGCAGCAACTGGTCAAGATCGATGCGGCGGGGTTCGGTAAAGTCGGCCAGGTTTCGGTGGCGGGCCCAGTGTTCCACAGCGGCGTTTAGCCATTCTGGGGAGGGCGCCGCTTCGGCTATTTGACGGGTGGCTTCGGTGGGGAGCCCCCATGCGCTGAGCGAGCACGCTCCGTCCGGGGTGGGTTCCGCCAGAAACAGGTCAACAAGTTGCTGGGTCTTGAACCCACCGAGGTCCGTACCGGGCAGTTGCGTATCGGCTATTTCTTCGAACCGTTTGTCCCAACCGGCTTTTACTCGTTCCGCTTCGGGGAAGTCCTCTGGTTTTGCTTTTTCAGCCCCCGGCCCGGGCACCACAAATCGCATCCCACTCCCATGAACCACCGTCACCACCCCTGACTTTCCTTGAGGTGACGTGCTCCATGGTGCAGGTTCTGGGCTAACTGCTATGGCGATGGGGGCGGCGGATTCGTTGCGGATTTCGGTTATGACACCGGGGCCGGTGGCTGCGGCAGCCCAGGTGGTGGCTATTACGCGGCCGTCGGGAATATGCATGGTGGTTTCTAGGATTGGCGCTGTTCCGGGGCGGGTTTGGCGCCGGCGGGTTTCGCCGTTTGGTTGGTGCCAATCGTCCCCATAGCGCACCCACCATTGCACGCCGTGGTCAGCGCCCAGGGGGAACACTGTGCCTTGGTCGTCTACTATCGCCCGGAAACCGTCGTCGGTGCCGATGAGGGTTCCTTCTGGGGCGACCTGCACTGGCTTTTGTTTTTTGAACCAGCGCATTAGTCCACCTCGGGTCGGGCTTGGCGGGTCATGAGCGTTGCCCATACCTCGGCCGGTTTTTGATCTTGATCGAATACGGCCCGCACCCCTTGGGCAATGGGCACTTCGATGCCCGCTTGATCTGCCAAAGCACACACCGCGCCAGCTGCTCGTACTCCTTCAGCTACTTGAGTCATGCTGGCCAACACCTCAGCGGGGGTTTCGCCGCGACCCACCCGCTCCCCTACTGTGCGGTTTCTGCTTTGTGGGCTCATGCAGGTAACCAGCGTGTCGCCGAGGCCAGCTAATCCCGACAAGGTGCGTGGGTCTCCTCCGAGGGCTTCGCCGAGGCGGGTCAGTTCGGCCAAGCCGCGGGTGATCAGGGCCGCTCGAGCGTTGTCGCCGGTGCCGAGCCCTTCGGCCATGCCGGCTGCGAGGGCAATAACGTTTTTGACCGCTCCACCGATTTCGCAACCCACGAGGTCTTGGTTGGTATAGACCCGAAAAGTGTCGCTGGTCAGCAAGTCTTGTAAAACCGCCGCTACTGCTGCGTCGGTGCAAGCCACCACCGTGGCGGCGGATTGCCCGGCCAAGATTTCTTTGGCCAAGTTGGGTCCGGTTAGTACCCCGGTCGGGTGGCCGGGCAGCACCTCAGTGATTATTTGCGTCATGCGCTGGTGGGTAGTTTGTTCGAACCCTTTGGCCAAGCTGATTACTGGCACGCCGGCAGGCAACAGCGGAGCGGCTTCGGCCAGCACCGTGCGAAAACCTTGGGTGGGTACCCCCATGATTACCAGGTCGGCGCTGTCGAGGGCTTCAGCCAGTTGGTCGGTGGCCGTCAAAGGTGCGGGGAGAGTAAACCCGTCAAGGTAACGGCGGTTGCCTACGCCGGTGTTTATGTCGGCGGCTACCTCGGGGCGGCGAGCCCACAGGGTGGTCGCTACCCGGGGGGCCAGCAGGGCGGCCACGGTGGTGCCCCATGAGCCGGCGCCGATCACCGCTACTTTTGTCGTCATGATGGCGAGCCTAGGCGAAGTTTCCTCTACACTCGCCGCCGTGACCCATTCAATTGCTGTGCTTATTCCTGTTAAGAGTTTTGCTGATGCTAAACATCGGTTGGCTGAGGTGATGGGGGCCAACGAGCGGGCGGCTTTGGCCCGGAATATGGCGGAGACGGTAATTGCTGCGGCAGCGCCTTTGCCGGTGACCGTGGTGTGTGATGATCAACAGGTGGCCGATTGGGCTACGGGCCAGGGTGCGGCCGTGGTGTGGGCTGATCAGCCGGGCCTGAATGCGGCCGTGCAATGCGGGGTAACGGCGTTGGCGGCTCAAGGAGTGGCTCAGGTGGTGGTGGCCCATGGGGACCTTCCTCGGGCTACGCAACTTGCCCCTTGTGCAGAGTTTGTTGGGGTAACGCTGGTGCCGGATCGCCATAACGATGGTACGCCGGTGGCGGTGGTGCCTGCGGAGGCAGGTTTTGTTTTTGCTTACGGTCCGGGTTCGTATGCCAAGCATGTGGCGGAGGCCGAGCGTTTGGGTTTGCCTTGGCGGAGTTTGCGTGACCCAGATTTGGGCCACGATGTGGACGAGCCGGATGATCTTGAGGGTGCGGGTCTTTAAGGGTTAGCGGCGGCGTCGGCTTCGGGTTGGCCCACCGACGGCCGGTTCCCAAGTGAATTTGCGCCAGAACACGAGGGCACCGAGCACCCCCCAAGCGGCGATGCGTAAAAGCAACCAGGGTTCGTAAACCGAGCCTTGGCGAAAGGGGTCGAAGCAAGCGAAGAAAGCGTCTGCGAATGCTTTAAGGGGGAAAATGTCCCCTAAGAGGCCCAACCAGGCTGGGGGGTCGTTGCGCACGCTGATAAAAATATTAGAGGCGAAGGCCACGGGCAGCAGGGTGGCTTGGGCCAATGCGGGGGCTGATTGCCCAGAGTTGGCCACCGAAGCGAGGGCCAAACCAAGCAATGAAAAGGAGGCCACACCAAGCACGAAGGTCAGCACGGCGGGCACCAGGTTGGCCCAGTCGAATTCGATGCCGTAGGCCAACACGCCGACCGTCAACATGAGGGCGGCGCCAAAGGCGGCCAGCACAATGCCGGAACCCACCACGCCTCCTACGTATATCCAAGGCGGCAAGGGGGTGCCTCGGGTGCGTTTGAGTATTCCTTCGTCCCGCGAGATTGCCGTGGAGATACCGATGTTGGTGTAGGTGGCTGATACGGCAGCAAACACGGCCAGGCCGGGGGCGTAAAACTGGGCGGCGGCTACTTCAACGCCGGGGGCGATATCTACGCCTTCGAAGAGGGCGCCGAAGAGCAGCAGGAACATGAGCGGGAAGGCCAAGGTGAAAAAGGCGGCCATTACGTTGCGGCGAAAGCGGCGGTTTTGGTAGCCGATTTGGTTGGCCAACAGTTTAAGACTTGAGGGGCGTTTATTCATTTTCGTCGCCGCCTATCAAGTCGAGGTATACGTCTTCGAGGGTGGGGCGGGTGACCTCGAGGTGGCCGAGTTCTTGGTCGTGTTTTAGGGCCCAGTCGGTGAGGCGGTGCAGGTCGCCGGTGGGGTTGGTGGTGCGTATTTCTATCCGGTTGTTGGCTGCCGTGGCGGTGCCGGTTAGGTCACCGAAGAGTTCTTGTACTGTTCCGCCGTTGGCTGGCTGGTCGAAGCGCACCAGGGTGGTGTCGGCGATGCCGGCGCGTAGTTCGTCGGGGGTTCCTTGGGCTACCAGTTTCCCTTGATTGATGACCAGCACTCGGTCGGCCAGGGCTTCGACTTCGTCCATGTAATGGCTGGTGAGCAAGATGGTGGTGCCGAGTGTGCGTAGGCCGCGCACCATGTCCCAGGCTTGGCGGCGGGCTGAGGGGTCAAACCCGGTGGTGGGTTCGTCAAGGAATAATAGTTCGGGGTCACCGATGAGCCCGAGGGCTAAGTCAATGCGCCGTTTTTGGCCGCCGGAGAGTTGGTGGGTGCGGCGGTCGGCCAGGTCGGTGAGGCCGGTGAGTTCAAGTACTTCATCGAGGGGTCGGGTTCGGGTATAGCAGGCGCCGTAATGATTGAGCGCTTCGGTGATGGTGAGTTCGCGTTCGATGCCGCATTCTTGTAACACGATGCCGATGCGGTCGCGAAAGGCCGCTCCGCCGGTGGCGGGGTCGGCGCCTAACACGGTGACTTGGCCTGAGGTACGGGTTCGGTGGCCTTCGAGTATTTCTACGGCGGTTGATTTACCGGCGCCGTTGGGACCCAGCAAAGCTACTACTTCGCCTTGTTCTACGGTGAACGACAGGCCATCTACGGCGCGCAGGGTTCCGTAGTCTTTGACAAGGTTTTCGACAACGACGGTAGGCACGGTCGGACTCTACCGCCGTCGGCGCCTTGCCGGTGTGGCATACTTGACTCATGAAAACTGTGAACTTTATTCATATGGAAGACGGCACTGCCGAAGAGTACGCCTTGGTAACCGATCGGTTTACTGAGCATGTGCGAGAGCATTTGGCCGACCAATTGATGGTCACGTTGCGCACTATGGCGGGCCCCACTTTTGGCTATCAGGTAGACCGTTTTGAGCATTCGTTGCAGAGTGCTACCCGGGCGTTGAGAAACGGTGAGAGTGATGAGATGGTGGTGGCGGCGTTGTTGCACGATGTGGCAGACCCCATCGCGCCGTTGAACCATTCGGCGGTGGCGGCCGACATTTTGAAGCCTTATGTAAGTGACCGCACGGAGTGGGTCATTCGGCACCACGGGGTGTTTCAGGGTTACTACTATTTTCATCATTTGGGTGGTGATCAGAATGCTCGTGAGTTGTTTCGTGAACACCAGTGGTTTGATGATTGTGCGGCGTTTTGCCATGAGTATGACCAGAATTGTTTTGATCCGGCTTACGACAATTTGGCGTTAGAAGACTTTGCGCCGCTAGTGCGTGAGGTATTGGGCCGGCCCAGTCGTTTTTCCCTAACCGAGTTGGCTTAGTTTTTTAACGTTTTTCGTCGGCTTCTTCTAAGAGGTCAAAGATGCTGGTGAACCCGGGCACTACTTTTAGGGCTCGGTTGGCGTAGAAAAAAGCCACCAGGGTAACGATCATGGCGGCCGGCCAGCCCACCAGGGTGCGGATCAGCAAGTAGCCGTCGACTGAGGTTTGGCGAAACAGCCAAATATCCCAGGCGGAGGTAACGAATTGCCACAGGCCGATACCCACGGTCAGGCGCACCGCCATGCGGTGGTAGGCCGGGTGGTCTCGGGTGGGTTGCTCGAAAGGTATCGCTTGGTGCAAGAAGCGTTCAATGAATGGGTTGCCGGCCAGAGCGGTCACGATTAGCGCCGCCCCGATTAACGCTTTGGTGCCGATACCGATGCCAAAGTAGACCGCTTCGGAGTCGGTGATGATGCCAATTAGGCCGCGGGCCACCAGGTAAATCACTAGGCCGGGAAGATACTTGCCAACGGCTTCGCCGCGTCGATACCGCGATACGGCGGCTTTGATGCTCCACAGGGTGGCTCCGGCCACTCCCCAAGCCAAGCCAAAAAACCGGTTGAGGGCCACAAAGGCCACGATGGGCATCACCGAGTCAAGGGTCCGGCCCGGGGAGGCTTTCGGTTCGTTGGGGATTGGGTGTTCGGTCATTGGGTTAAATCTAGGCAGGGGCGGCGGGAAGCCACACCCAACCCATGCCTTCTTTGAGGTGCGATTGGTGATAACCGGGGTCGGCGGGGAAGTACACCTTTTCAGAGTGTTCGTCACCGATGCGCACTAACTCTGGTGGCCCGCCGAGGGCGGCGGCGGCCAGTACTTGGGCGGTGGTTTGGTAGCCGGCGAGGCGTTGCAATATGGACCGAGTGGGGCTGATCATGGTGAGTTCTCCGGTTGCCCATTGCTGTAACGCTTGAGCGGGTCGCAGCCACGCTACTTCTACTGCTTCTCCCCCGTCGGCGGCGGGGGCGGCGTTAGCGGGGGCGGGGGCCACAAAGAAGTAGGCGTCGTAGCGGCGGGGCCCGGGCATGGGGGTCACCCAGCGACTGATGGCGTGTACTTGAGAAAGGTTGAGGCCACCAGTTTTTTCTATGAGGTCAGCAAAGATTACTTGGCCTTGTTCAAGTTGGTGGCGGTGGGTCAACAGAGAAGATTCGGTGGTGCCCACCAGCACCCCTACTTCTTCAATGGTTTCGCGTACAGCGGCCACTCGATGGGCCAGGCCGGGGGTTTCGTCGGGGTCAGCGCAGGTCGCTAGGTCTAACCACCGGGGGTCGTGGTCGCTTTGGTCTACTACCCCGCCGGGGAACACCGTGTGGTCGGGGGCAAAAACCAGTTGGTCGCTGCGCCGCAGGGTGAGTACTTCGAGGTGGGGGCGGTCGGCCAGCAGCACCACGGTGGCGGCGGGCCGTATGGGTACCCCATCGGTGGGCAACTCATCGGTCGGGGTAAAGGGGTCGAGGGCGGCCATGGTTTACCGACGGTAACCGACCGCCGGCGGCAACAAACAACCGCAGAGTTCGCCGGGGACAATAAGGTGCAGGGCAATGTCTGAAAACACCCTGGTTGATCCACCGAATCGGCCCGCCGCTATAGATTTAGTGGCAGGTTTGAGCGTGGTATTGGTGCTGATTCCGCAGTCCATGGCTTACGCCGAGTTGGCTGGATTGCCTTCGCATTTGGGCTTGTTTGCTTCGGCTTTACCGTTAATTGCTGCTTCGATTTTTGCTTCGTCGCCTTATTTGCAAACCGGCCCGGTGGCCATGACGTGTCTTTTGACTTTCGGGGCACTCTCGGGTTTAGCTACGCCGGGTTCGGCAGAGTACATCCGCTTGGCCACCCTGTTGGCTTTGGTGGTGGGGGTAACTCGGTTGGCTCTGGGCGTGCTCAAATTGGGCCGCGTTACCTATTTGATGACCGATCAGGTGGTGACGGGCTTTACTTCAGGGGCCACTATTTTAATTATTTCATCGCAGTTGCCCAAGGTTTTTGCGGCGGTACCACCTGCCGGTGGGGTGCTACGTCAAGCCGGGTGGTCATTGACTCATCCAGGGCAGTGGGAGTGGGCGGCAGTATCTATTGCTGTGGTAACCGCGGTGCTGGTTTTAGGGGGCCGCCGTTTGCACCGGTTGTTCCCGGGGGCTTTGATCGCCGTGATGGGTGGCGTGTTGTGGTCGCAGGTTTTTGGTTATTCCGGCCCGGTGGTAGGCGACATTGTGACCGGTTGGCCGCCTTTGACTTTGGACCTTCCTTGGAGTGAAACCGGTGCGGTGTTGGTGGGCGGGGTAGTTATTGCTTTGGTGGGTTTTGCAGAGGCGGCGTCTATTTCTCGGGTATTTGCCGCCGCCGATAACCAGCGGTGGTCGGCCGATCGAGAGTTCGTTAGCCAGGGTTTGGCCAACATAGTGGCGGCTTTTTGTTCAGCTTTTCCAGTGGGCGGGTCGTTTAGTCGGTCGGCGTTGAGTCGACTGACTGGCGCTCAAACTCGTTGGTCTGGTTTAGTGACCGGGTTAGCGGTCTTGGCCTTTTTGCCTTTTGCTCAGATTTTAGAAACCTTGCCGCGGGCCACGTTAGGTGGGGTGGTTTTTGCTGCGGTGGTGGGGTTGATTCAGCCTCGAAAGCTTTGGGCGTTGGTCCGTAGTTCGTCTCGTAATGGTTTAGTGGCGGGCGGTACTTTTGTGGCCACGTTGGCTCTCGCTCCCCGGGTCGAACGAGCCGTCATGGTTGGTGTTGCCCTTTCTTTGGCTACTAAAGCTTGGGCGCGTTTTGGGGTCCGGTCGTCGCAGAGTATTTAGTCAAAGCGGGTGCCGGCTTCTCTCATGGTGTCTATCCAACGGGCGGCAGCATCGGGGGCCAGTTCACCGGGGGTGTAGGTGACGGCGTGCAGGGTTCCGGTCCAAGGGAAGGTTCCATGGCGTTGGTTGAGGTCCCAAGAAACGGGTGAGCGCCGGTCGGTGCCAATGTTAATGCCTTCGAAGGGAGCCATTGATGACAGCATGGGCAGCCCGGCAACTTGGGCAGTTTGCTGTTTATTGATCAGCAGGGTGGCGTTCCAAAGTTTTGCCCCGGGGGCTTCCATGGCCAAGGTGCAGGTGGTTTCGCCAATGGCAAGTGGCCCACCGTCCAGTGCGGTCATGACGCCGTAGCCGTTGTAGGCCAGATGCAAACAGTCGTTTTCTACGTAAAGAATGTACCCGCCGCCTTGGTCACCGTGGGCTACCAACACCCCTTGGTCGCCGGGGCAATAGTCAAACGCTACCTCAACGGTGAAGCTGCGTGAGTTGATGAGTTGGGTGGATCGGTAGCGCTCTACCGTCGGCGTGGCGGGCCAAAAGGTGACTGGCTGGGCGAGAGCGGTTTCCCATGGGGGGCGTTGGGTGGCGAGCAGGCCGGTGCCTTCGTCGAGGGGGAATACTTGGTTGTCCCAGGCGGCTTGTTCCCATGCTTGTTGTAGTTCAGCGAGTTTTTCGGGGTGTTGAGCAGAGACGTCTTGGCTTTCGGTGGGGTCTTGGGCCAGGTGGTGGAGTTCCCAGGTTTCTTCGCTGAATGCGGTGCGGGGTTGGTGGCAGGTTACGGCCGACCAGCCGTCTCGGTAGTAGCCGCGGTGGCCGGCTTGTTCGTAGTACTGCTCGGGGTGGGTGGAGGGGGCGTCGGGGTTTTGCAGGCTTTCGGCGAAACTGCTCCCGGCCGGCTGGGGGGCGTTTTGGCCGTGGCGTTCGGTGGGCACGGGTAGGCCGGCGAGGTCGAAGATGGTGGGCAACAGGTCGGTGACATGTTGGTATTGGGTGCGCAGGCCGCCGCCTTCGGCTAACCCAGCGCCGCGGGAGATGATAAATGGCACTTGGTGTCCGCCTTGGTGGGTGTTTATTTTGTAGAGACGAAATGGTGTGCCGGAGGCCATGGCCCAACCCATGGGGTAATGGGGCAGGGTTTGGGGCCCGCCCATGTTGTCGAGCCGTCCGTAGTCGTCGTCGAGGCTTTCGAAGGGGCTGCCGCCGTCGGTGCGGCCTGACATGGTGCGAAAATAGGAGGAGGTGCCGTTTTGGTTGCCTTCTCGTGAGCCGCCATTATCAGACAAAAACACCACTACGGTGTTTTCCCATTCTCCTATGGCTTCGAGTTCGGTACGTAGGCGACCGAAGTTTTGGTCGATGTTGTCCACCATGGCGGCGTAGAGCTCTTGGTAGCGGGCGAAGAGTTCTTGTTGTTGTTCGGTTAGGTCGGCCCAGGCTTCTACGGCGTGGTTTTCTTCGGTGTTGCGGGGTGGCAGTTGGGTGCCGGCGGGGATGACTCCCATTTCGAGTTGGCGGGCGAAACGTTGGCGCCGTATTTCGTCCCATCCTTGGTCGAAGCGGCCGCGGTATTTTTCGCTGTCTTGGGTTTTGGCTTGCAGGGGGGCGTGGGGGGCGGTGTGAGAGAAGTAAAGGAACCAGGGTTTGGTGGGGTGGCCGGAGCGTACTTGGTGGACCATGTTGAGGGCTTGGTCGGTGAGGTCATCGGTGAAGTAGTAGCCGTCGGGGTATTGGTCTACGGGTACGGGGTAGTTGTCTTGGTGGATGCGGTGCGGGTGGTGGAAGTTGGTGAATCCGTCGAGTATCCCATAGAAGCGGTCGAAGCCTCGTTGGCTGGGCCAGGAGTGTCGGGGCCCGGCTTCGCTGAGGTTGGAGTCTTTGCTGAGGTGCCATTTTCCGACCATGAGGGTGGCCCATCCGGCGTCGTTGAGAGCTTCGGCCATGGTGATGGCGTTGTGGCGGAGTTCCATGGCGAATCCGGGGAAGCCGGGGTCGCGGTGGCAAACGGTGGCTACGCCGGCCAGGTGGTGGTTGAGGCCGGTGAGTAGGGAGGCTCGGGTGGGTGAGCACATGGGGTTGACGTGAAAGTTGGTGTAGCGCAGGCCTTCTTGGGCCAAGCGGTCAAGATGCGGGGTTTCTATTTCTGAGCCGTAGCAGCCCAGGTCGGCGAACCCGAGGTCGTCGCAGAGCATGACGATGATATTGGGGGCGTCTTTGGGAGCTTGGGGGCGGTGGGGCCAGTCGGGTTGTGAGCCGGTGCTGGTGCGCCCGATGTGCCCGTCGAATCCGGCGTAGGCCTCGGTGGGGTCGGGTTTGGTCACGGGGTGAACTTAGTCGCTGGGTTGTTGTGACCATGCTTTCTGGGTTTCGACGTTTCACTCTGGCTTTGGCCGCGCCATTATGGGGGCATGGATGAGTTGCGTTGGGGCGAAGTTGACGAGATTGTTGAGGGGTTAGATCGCCCAGTGTTGGCGGTGGCTTTTCAAGGACTGTTTGATGCTTCGGGGGCTGCTACGGCGGCCATTGACTGGTTGTCTGAGCACCTTGACACCACTCGGTTGGGCGATATCGACCCGGAAACTTTTTTTGATTTCACTCAGGAACGCCCGGTGGTGTCGTTTGACGATGACGGTGAACGGGTGTTGACGTGGCCTTCTAACGAGGTGTTTGCGGTGCATACTCCGGAGAGCCAGCGAGATTTGGTGGTGGTGTCGGGGGTAGAGCCTCATTTGCGTTGGCGTACTTTTTCGGCGACCTTGGCTGAAGTGGCGCAACGCACCAAGGCGGAAACAGTGGCTACTTTGGGTTCCATGGTGGGCATGGCGCCCCACACCCGTTCTCTCGGGGTTATTGGCAGTTCTACTAATAAAGATTTGGCTCAACGTTTGGGGTTGAGTAGCCCGTCGTATCAGGGCCCGACGGGTCTGGTGGGGGTTTTGCATGACACGTTGGACCAAGCAGGTATTCCGGTGTTGTCGCTGCGGGTTTCGTTGCCGCATTACATCCCTGATACCCCAAACCCTAAAGCCACGAGGTCTTTGTTGCGGCGCTTTGAACAGGTCACGGGGGTAGATACTGGTTATGTCGGTCTTGATCGGGAGGCGGCGGATTGGCAGCGGCAGGTTACGGCGGCGGTGGCTGGCGACCCGGAGATCGCCGAGTATGTGAAGCGTTTAGAGGCTCAGGCTGACCAGTCTGAAGAGGTGGTTTCGGGTGATGTTTTAGCGGCGGAGTTTGAAGCTTTTTTGCGTGAGCAAGATCGCCGTTCAGATGAGAGCGAGAGTTAAGCGATGGATGCGGCTTCTCCCCCTCCGCTGCCCATGCTCGAGAAGCGCCGTATTGAAGCGGCGGTTTTAAAAAATGTTTACGACGTTTTGGTAGAGCGTTTGGGCAAGGAGGCGGCCCAGGAGGTCATCGGGGCGGCGGTTATTCAGTCGGCGGTCGACCAGGGTGAGGAGTTTCGTCAGCAGCAAAGCGGGACGCCTGATTTGGCGGCTTTTAGCGCTCTTTCTGCGCAGTGGTCAAGCGGCGGGGCGATGGAGGCTACGCCGTTGCGGGCTACCGCTGAGCATTTGGATTACGACGTGACGCATTGCGCTTATGCCGAAATGTACCGAGACATGGGCTTGGCCGAGATCGGGCATTTGTTGTCGTGTAATCGTGATCAAACGTTTATTCAGGGGTTTAACCCAGACATTGAGTTGACGGTGACCCAAACCATCATGCAGGGTGCTGACTATTGTGATTTTCGTTACCGTATGACCGACCAAAAAGAGGATTAGCTATGGACCGCTCTGATTACCTAACTCACCTTGAGGCCGACGGCCGAGCTTTTATTGAGGCTTGTCAGGCGGCGCCTACTGCCCCGGTGGCGGCTTGCCCAGAGTGGACTAATACCGAGTTGTTGAGCCACTTGGCTATGGTGTGGCGTTTTGCTTTAGCCCAGGTCACGGTGGCCGATGCAGCAAACCCTACGGGCCCAAATATCCCCGAGGGGGATACGCCGGCGGCCGCGTTGGCAGATGTGCTAGCCGCCTTCGCAGAGGTTGATTTGGAGGCACCGGCCTGGAACTGGTCGCCTGATTTAACGGCGGCTTTTTGGGTGCGGCGCATGGCCCACGAAACAGCAGTACATCGTTGGGATGCTGAGCAGGCGGCCGGTAGCCCCCAACCCATCGGCTCTGCGTTGGCGCCCGATACTTTGGCCGAAATTGTTGAGGTGATGGTGCAATTTAACCGTAAGGGCAAGGTGGAGGATTTTCCGGCGGGGTCGCTGCATCTCCATGGCACCGATGCCGAGGCCGAGTGGTTGTTGGTTCCTGGCCCAGAAGGGTTAACGGTGACTCAGGAGCACGCCAAGGCTGATGTTGCGGTCCGGGGCACCACGTCTGATCTGGCTTTGTGGCTTTGGGGCCGCGGCCAAGGCGATTTGACGTGCTTCGGTGACCAAGATTTGCTCGACGCTTGGGCTTCGGTTACCCCGTAGGGGCGCCGCTTGCTGCGCCCGTCTCTTCGCAAAGGGGAGGGCAAGCAGTTCCGCTACCAAGAGCTTCGTTTAGCTGCGGCCTTCCAGCCTGATTTCACTGACGAATCAACTGGCTTCACGGGCACCCGGGTACGGCAAACTCGTTTGACGAATGCCCAAACCTTTTTGAGTGCTTTCATGGTTTTCCCATCTCGAATGCTTCGGCCTTGAAGTCAACTTATCCCATTACTACTATTGGTGTTCGGTCACCGTAATAACTGCAAACTGGACGGCTTATTTCGGTGAGTCCTCGGCACGAACGATTAGCCACCAACTGGCAGGTGTCCCAAAGGCGGTCCTTAGGGGCCGCCACCTCAACGCCAATTCGATAGAGACATTCTTTGCCTGCCTCATCAAGTTGTCCACCGCCCCTACCCGGCTCGGTTAGTTCGGTTGTTCCAAGATGGCGGGCTTGGCAAAGCTCCCATTGGGTCTGCTCAATTTTGATGTCTGCAGAACTCTTCGTTCGGTGAAGAGATACGGTCCAAGCCCCAATAGTTTCATCAATTTCCAAGTTGCTGACTTCAATACCTTGCTCTTGCAAGCAATCAACAAACCCTTCCACTGCGGGCTCAACTTCCGCCAAGGTCACTATTCCATCGTTGTTAAAGCTTGACCACAAGGCGTGTGCTTCTTCCGGCGTAGGGGGCACAACAGATTGACTCCCACAACTTGTTGCCAGTAAGGAAACAGCAAACAAATAGTTTAGGGGCCTCATATAAATGCTTTCGTTTGCCTAGGCAATTACTGTCAAGTACTCTTTTATGAATTACTGAAACTAGTCTTGAAAGTTTGATTCATGAAACTACTGATCAGTTTAATAGTTTTTTGCACGCTAACAGTTTCGACTACAACAGTTTCCGCAGTTGAGATAAGTGGATCCGATGCTTCCCCGGTTGGAATTTACACCAGTGGGATGTTAGTAACCACATCTCCGTATGGTCATTCAGAGCGTACTGTAGAAGTTTGGCTTCGTCCTGACGGGGTCTACAGAATATTTTCCGAAACAACCAAGGGGCCCGGACTTGAAAGCTCTGAGGACATTTATGGCATAGGTTCTGGCCGGCAATTGGTAGCCATTCAATCTCCAAGGGTAACCAAAAAAGACATTACTATCATTTTAAACGATCGACACTTTGCGATTGATGATGGGGCCCCTGCCCTGAGTTTTACTCGCCAGGGTAAAAATGCCACCATTGAGTACTTACTTAACGAAACCAAGGTCATGGATGTTTCTTTTGCTTTCAACAACCTTTCTCACCTTTTAGAGAACGCTCTACAAGCAACAGCAACTCCTCAAAGAGATTTCACTCAATCACGATCCGCCGGAAGTAACTCAAGTTTTGGATACAACTTTTACACTAACCAACTGTGCTCATACCATTACAGCTATCGAAATAACGTAACCAATTTTTTTACCGTGAATACCCAGAGCCGCTCTGGCTGCAGTTGGGTACGGGTCAGCATGTGGAACTGGGGGCTGGGAACTCCTTGCGGTGGAGGGTGGCTTGGTGTAGGTCCATTATCAAGCTACTACTCCTCCTTCACGACTTATGCTGACACAATAAATGGGTATTCATACGAATACATGTGCTCACATCACGCCGCTTGGGATAGCGACTGGATTCTCCACGTGCCTTGGGTTTCTATGCTTGCTGGAGTCCCAGGATGAACCACTCCCGAGGCCACTTAACCTGCTTATTTCTTGGATTACTAATCTTGACTGGATGCTCTTCTGAGACGGCCCAACCTGCAGCGACCACTGCTTCTCCAACGCCTGCGTCGACCATTTTTTCGGCCGAGGTTACACAAACAGCTTCCATGAACTGGGTCAACATGACCGGTCTCTCTGTTGAGGAAAGTATTTGGCAAGAACGACTTGAAGACCTCTGTGCAGGCAGCATTTGGAAGTTGGCCAACCTTGAACGTTTTGCTGAGCAATATTTAAACGAGGACCAAGGAAACATCGGCCACTTACCCAACGCCATGGATGCTTTGTGGGCCAGCACTGTCCCGGCTTGCCGTGACCACTTTCCCGAAGAAACCCTCGGCACAGGCCGCCCTCGTTAACTACTTCTTCTTGTCTCTTTTTTTATAAAACCCGGCGCCTTTGGCTTTATACCCGGCGCGCTCAGACGAAATAAAAGGGGCGGCCCAAGCATTTAATTAGAGGTCAATGACACCGTAAACGTCTAGGTTCCGGTAGGTGGTGCCGTCAGGCTCATTCGCGGCCGTCTCTTGGGTAATCTCCGCCTCGTTGTTTTGCCCGGCCGACTCTGCCGACTCGAACTCTGCGATAGTAATGGTTACCCCCGGCAGGTCCCGGTCACCGCAGATAGTAATTCTCTGCACGGTCACGTCATCGCCGGCCTGTTCGGCGTAACCCTGAGCCTCGGCTAAGCCCTCAACCGGGTCACTCTCTGACTCAATGATCTGGATGAAACGCATATTTTGTCCCCTCCTCTTTCGACTAAGGCTTTCCTAGTGTGAAGTGAGGTTAATTCAGGAGGGGGGGGGTCCGCAAGTTTAGGCCAGGCGACTGGTGCCCACTGCATCGCACCATGGTCACCGCAAAGAGCTGCTGCCCTGAGCCCTGCTACCCAACCGGACGTCTAGAGAGCACTGGCCTTGACTACCCCCCCCCGCCGGGCCCATACTTGGGCGAGGCGGGGTCGAATGGCGACTTCGCTATAACGAGAGGTGAACGCTATGTCTCAGAAAATTCACGTCATGTTCCCGTGCCAGAAAGGTAAGGGGGCAGAACTAGTTGAGATCCTGAGGGGGGCTCTCGTTGATACTCGAGCATTCCCAGGCAATGAATCCATCGAGGTCTTCACCAGCTCCGACAACCCCGATGAGGTCGTCCTATGGGAGACCTTCGCCACACGCTCCGACCATGAGGCTTACCTGACGTGGCGCATAGAAACCGGGCTCCTCGAGATGCTGGCGCCGATTCTGGCCAGCGACCTCCAGGTCACCTACCTCGACGACCATCCCGACGTCTAAACCAGGGCGGCAAGGTCGAGACCTCTCGCAGGATGCTTAGCCGCTTGTTCTTACCCTTGCTTTTCGGGTCATTTGTCTTGACGAGTTGCTCTTCTGACGCGGCTCAACCCGTAGCGACCACTGCTACCCAAGTACCTGAATCACCACCTTTTCGGCTGATGTTGTGCAAACAGTCCTTGGAAGTTAGCCAACCTTCAGCATTTAACTGAGCGGTATTTAAACGAGGACCAAGGAAACATCGGCCACTTACCCAACGCCATGGATGCTTTGTGGGCCAGCACCGTCCCAGCGTGTCGTGAACAATTCTCCGAAGAAACCCTTGGCCAAAGCCGGCCACGGTGAACTATCTCTTCTTGCTTCTTTTCTTATAAAACCCTGCACCTTTGGCTTTATACCCGGCGCGCTCAGACGAATCAATACCCTGATAAGGAACTTTGGTGGCCCGAACCAGTCTAATAAACCTGCGCAGCTTCGCAATCATCTTTCCGCCTTAAAACCGGTGGGGCAACTCGCACCGGTGCCACCCAGGTTGCAGTAACCGTCAGGGTTTTTGGCTAAATATTGTTGATGCGGTTCACTGGCGTAGGTAAACACCCCAAGGTCAGATATTTCGGTGGTGATGGGTCCGTGACCGGCCTCGATTAACACCGGAGCGTAAGCATCACGAGTAGCTTCGGCGGCCAACCGCTGTGCCTGGTCGGCCACGAAAATAGCTGACCGATACTGCGACCCAACATCGTTACCTTGGCGCATGCCTTGGGTGGGGTCGTGGTTTTCCCAAAAAATAACTAGCAATTCTTCGAGGGTCACCTCAGTGGGATCAAACACCATCAGCACCACTTCGGCGTGACCGGTTTGGCCGCTACACACCGAGTAATAGTCCGGTTGGTCGGTGTGGCCGCCGGTAAAGCCCACGGCGGTGGTCCACACCCCGGGGGTTTCCCAATATTTGCGCTCCGCCCCCCAGTAGCAACCCAAGCCCAGCACCAAGGTTTCGAGGTGCTCAGGAAACGGTGGGGCGATGGGGTTGAAATTTACAAAGTGATTGGCGGGCATGGCTTAATCTTCGCGCAATTCGTGGCGCATGACCTTGCCCAGCGCATTACGGGGCAAAGATTTAACCACCTGAATGCGCCGCGGCAGTTTGTAGGCCGCCAAAGTTTCTCGGGCAAAAGCACGGACTTCGTCAATACTCGGTGCGGTGGCTCCCTCGGCCAGCACCACCCAGGCCACTACCTCTTCGCCCCATTCTTCGCTGAGTACCCCGGCAGCCGCTACCTCAGCAATAGCAGGGTGTTCAGCAAGGGCGTCGTCTACTTCGCGGGGGTACACGTTGAAGCCACCAGAAATAATCAGTTCTTTAGCCCGGCCCACAATAGATACATAGCCGTCTTGATCTATGGCCCCCAGGTCGCCGGTGCGAAACCAGTCGCCGTCTGGGTCAGCCACAAAGGCTTCTTGGTTGGCTTCGGGGCGCTCCCAGTAACCGTCAAACACATTGGGACCGCGTACCAAAATCTCGTTAGAGGCCTCGTCGAGGCGAAGGTCCACCCCGGGCAGGGGGAAGCCCACGGCGCCCGGTCGGCGTTCTTGGTCAAAAGGGTTAGACACCAGCATCACCGTTTCGGTCATGCCGTAGCGCTCAAGCACCGTGACCCCAGCTTCGGTGGCTAACCGCTGGTTCAGGGCGGCCGCCAGCGGAGCAGACCCCGACACGCAAAGTCGCAACTGCGCGAGGTCGGCTACCCGGGAGTGGCTGGCCAGCCGGTGGTACATGGTGGGCACCCCAAAAAACATGGTGCCCTGGTGATGATCTAATGCCGAAAAAATCTCATCGGGGTCAAAGCCTTGCTGCAGCACCGCCGAGCCACCGGTGAGTAGCGTGCCGTGCAAGCCCACACCCAAGCCGTGCATATGAAACATCGGCAAGCAAAGCAATAAACGATCTTGGGCGGTCCATTGCCAAGCCACCTGTACAGCAGCCACACTGGCCAATAAGTTGGCTTGACTAAGCACCGCTCCTTTAGGCCGGCCGGTGGTGCCCGAGGTGTAGCCAATAAATGCTGGGCTGTCGGGGGCCACTGCGTCAAGATTTTGCGGCGGGTGGTCGGGCCAGGGCACGCTGGTTGGGCAAACCAACAACGTAGGGTCCAAAGATTTTAAAGTGTTTTCCCACCCGGGGTGGTCGACCAAGGCAGCCCGGGGACAGGCATCGGCCACCAGGTGGGCCAGTTCGGGTTCTTGGTAAGAACCGTTGGTGGGCACCACCACCAAAGCGGTCCGCAAGGCCGCCACATGGGCTACGGCAAGGTCCACGGTAGACGGCCCTGAGATAACCACTCGATCGCCGGGTTTCAACCCCATGCCTTGCAATCGGCCGGCCACCCGCTCAGTGCGGGCTAAGAACTCGCCCCGATTTACCCACCCTGTCGCATCGTGAAGCAACGGTTGATCAGGGTTTTGGCTCAACGTGGCTACCCACGCCCCTACCAAGGTGCCTGGTTCAGGCAAAACAAAGGGTTGGCCGTCGGTGTGGACCGTCCAAGAACGAGGAGAAAGCATGGCCGAACAATAGCGGGCTAAGCCCTGACGCCCGGTACGGTCTGGGGATGCATGTTTTGCTCGTACGTCACGGACGACCAGAGACGGTGGTCAACTCCCCCACGGTTGCCGACCCGGGGTTAACCGAACTGGGTCATTGGCAAGCCGAACGTTTGGCCCACTGGTTAGCCAACGAAAACATTGATCATGTGATCACCAGCCCAAAGCGGCGAGCCATCGAAACCGTGCATGGCGTTTTTACCCCTCGGGGGCTTACCCATCAGGTGGTGGAAGACTTCAACGAGATCGATTTAGGGTCGCACACCTACCACCCCACCGAGTTGCTGTCTACCGAAGGCGGCGAGTTTTGGGACAAAATTATGGCCGGCCAATTTGACGAAATCGGTTGGGACCACCCTGATGTTTTTAACGCTCGAGTGCTGGCGGCTTGGCAAAACTTATGCCTCAACCCGCCGGGCGACCGAGTGGTGGTGGGTTGCCACGGCGGCACTATTCGGGTGATTTTGGCTGCGGTGGCCGGCAACCCAGGAGCTTCGTTTCGGGTGGACTATGCCTCCATTAGCCGTATCGAAGTAGCAGCCTCCAACGATGAGCACCCCGAACCGTTGTGTCAGATTATTTCTACCAACGAAACCGGGCACTTTGATGCGCAACGCAGCGAACCAGTAGGGCCCATGCGTGATGGCGGCGTGGTGCCGCCTCCGCGAAGCCGCCAACCATTGAGCGCCCCCAAAAACTAGCCAGCGTTTTCAGCGTCTTTTTTACGCTGATAAATCTCTTTACAGGTGGGGCATACCTGATATTTGTCGGGGTTGCGGTTGGGGATCCACATTTTTCCACACAAAGCCACCACCGGTTTGCCGGTAACTGCGGATTCGGTGATGTCAGATTTGCGGGCGTAATGGGCAAACCGATCGTGGTCGCCGTTGTCGGTCGTGGGGTCAAGAACCGTTTCGACCGGGGTGATGGTTTCGAGGTCGGAAAGCATCGGGGGGTGGTTACTCATTGACAAGGCCATCGAGTTTTTCTACCCGTCCGGCATGGCGACCGCCTTCAAACTCGGCGTCCAGCCAGGCCACGAGGGCTTCGGCAGCTACATCGGCCCCAATGAGTCGCTCGCCAAAACAGATCACGTTGGCGTTGTTGTGTTGTCGAGTCAAATGGGCCGAGGTGACGTCATGTACCGGGGCGGCCCGCACACCGGCAATTTTGTTGGCCGCCATGGCGATGCCTAAACCAGAGCCGCATACGCAGACCCCCAGTTCGGCTTGGCCGCCGGCTACGGCCCGGCCTACGGCAGCGCCAAAGTCGGGGTAGTCCACCCGATCGGTGGAGTGAGCGCCCAAGTCGAGCACTTCGTGGCCGAGGTCACGGAGTTGTTGCGCCAGTTGTTCTTTGAGGTGGTATCCGGCGTGGTCGCTGCCGACAGCAATGGTGGTCATGTTTTGATGTTACCCGTCGCTCAGGGCGAGGCCCGCCGCTTGTAGTGCTTCTTTGGTTATTTCGCCTTGGCGCAACACGGTGGCGGGGGTTTTGGTGCAGTCCACCAGAGTGGAAGCTTGGCCAGCGCAGGGCCCGCCGTCGATCACCAAAAGGCCGCCTCCTAAGGCTTGGCCGGCGGCGGCGGCCTCGGTCGGGGTGGGTTGGCCGCTTTGGTTGGCCGAAGTTACGGCGAGGGGGCCTACTTCGGCGGCTAAGGCTTGTACCAACCGGTGGTTGGGGCAGCGCACGCCGATGGTGGCTGGGCTGTCGCCTAGGTGGAGCCCGTCGTCGGGGCGGCGAGCCACCAGCACGGTAAGTGGGCCGGGCCAAAAATCGGTGACCTCTGAAGGCATGCCGTCTTCAATGGTCAGGTTTTGCGCTTGATTTAGGTCGGCCACCAAAAGAGCCAAGGGTTGGGTGAAATCTCGGCCTTTGCGGGCAAACAGGTCGGCCACTGCTTGTCGGTTGGTGGGCAGCACGGCGACCCCGTACACGGTGTCGGTGGGTAGCACTACGGGTTGGCCGTTGCGTAGTGCTTGGGCCGCTTCTGCTATTTGGTCGGCCAGGTTTTGTGTCATAGCCGTTGAGCAATTAGCGCTCGGGAGCGGCCGGTTAGGTCAGGGCGTATGCGTACTTCGGTGTAGCCCAAGGCGGTGGCCCGGTCGGCCAGGGGGATGGTTTGTTCGGGCGACATTTCTAGCACCAAGGCGCCGCCGGGGGCCAGCCATTTTTGTGCGTGGTCTACCAGATGGTGCAGGTCGTCGGTGCCTTGCGACCCGGCGGTTAGCGCCATGGCGGGTTCCCAGTCGGCTACTTCGGCGGGGAGATCTGCGGTGGTGGCTACGTAGGGCGGGTTCGAGACCACCAGAGCCAGGCTGCCTTGTAGGTCGTCGGGCAGGGCAGCAAACCATGAGCCTTGGGCCAGGGTGACTCGGCGGGCGGGGCGGCCTAAGCCGACCAGGTTGGCGCGGGCTACGGCTAGTGCGTCGGCCGAAAAATCGGTGCACCACACTTTGGTGTTGGTGCGTTCGCTGGCCATGGAGAGGCCCAAAGCACCGGACCCGGTGCCCAGGTCGGCTACCAGTAGGTCGCCGCTTTGGCGGTCGAGTTCTTCAAGGGCGTAGCCGGCTACCACTTCGGTTTCGGGCCGAGGGATTAACACTCGTTGGTCCACCATGAGGTCCAGGGTGCGAAATGGCCAATGCCCTAAGACGTATTGCAGTGGTTCGCCGGCTAAACGGCGGGTCACTAGGTCATCGTGGCGGGCCATGGAGCGTTGGGTGATGAGGTCGTCGAGCAGGCCGTCGGCCAGGTCTTCTATGAGCCAGCGGGCTTCGGTTTCGGGGAGGCCGGCGGCTTCGAAGCGTTGGGTGGTTTCTTTGCGGAGTTCTCGCCAAGAAACGGTTTGTTCAGCGTTTTGGTCGCTCATTAGCTCTGAGATGTTGCTTGAGCCAGTTGTTCGGTGCGTTCGTTGGCCAGGAGTTCGTTGATGACCTCGTCGAGGTCGCCGGCCAAGACTCGGTCCAGTTTGTGCAGGGTTAGGCCGATGCGGTGGTCGGTTATACGGTTTTCTTTAAAGTTGTAGGTGCGTATTTTTTCTGACCGGCCGCCGCTGCCTACTTGGCCTTTGCGGGCTGCGGAGGCTTCGGCTTGTTGCTTGTCTTGTTGTGCTTGCAACATGCGAGAGCGCAGCACGCGGAGGGCTTTTACTTTGTTTTGTAGTTGGCTTTTTTCGTCTTGCATGGAGACCACCAGCCCGGTGGGTTTGTGGGTGATGCGTACGGCAGAGTCGGTGGTGTTTACCGATTGCCCGCCGGGGCCGGAGGCTCGGTAAACGTCTACTTGGAGGTCGTTTTCGTCGATGTCTACGTCTACTTCTTCGGCTTCGGGTAGCACACTGACGGTGGTCGTTGAGGTGTGCACGCGGCCTTGTGCTTCGGTGACGGGTACTCGTTGTACCCGGTGGACGCCGCCTTCGTATTTCATCCAGGTCCAAGCGTCGGCCCCGGTGAGCAGCACGGTGACTTCGCTGAACCCGCCCATGTCTGACTCTCGGGCGTCCATGGGTTCGACCTTCCATCCGTGGTTGGCGGCGAAAGCTAAATACATTTCGTGCAGGTCACGGGCAAACAGGTTGGCTTCTTCGCCTCCTTCGGCGCCGCGGATTTCTAAGATCACGTTGCGACCGTCGTTGGGGTCGCGGGGCAAAAGCAGGGCTTGGAGCTCGATTTCCAGTCGTTCGATGCTGGTTTGGAGTTCGCTGACTTCGTCGTTGAGTTGTTGACGGTCGTCGTCGTCTTCAACTATTTCTAAGAGTTCTTGGGCGGCGACGAGGTCTTCGCTGGCTTCACGCAGGGGGCGGCCTACGGCGAGTACTTCGCCGAGTTCTTTAAAACGGCGCCCTACTTTTTGCAGCTGGGCCTGGTCGCCTACTACTGCGGGGTCGCTGAGTTGCCGTTCGGTTTCTGAAAGCTCTTCTTCGAAAGCGGCGACTTTTTCCAACATAAAGGTCAGGCTACCGGTGGTCCGTCACTCCCCGTCATGATGACCCTGAGGCGACATGACGCGGGTTTAGGTCCAGGGACCTTCGAGGGGGGCGAGGTTGGTGGGGGCGGCCAGGAGTTGGACAGATTTTTTGACTACTGGCAGTTGGTCTCGGGGCGGCACCACCACGATTACCAGGTCAGGTTGGTGACGCACTATCAGTTCAGCGGTTTGGGGGACCAAATTGACGTCCACTCCAGTGGAACAGGCCACCAACACGTTTTGGCCATCGGGGTTGGTGCCCCACGCAAAAGCTGGGGCGGGGTCACGCAGGTTGGTGCGTTCGGTGGCTGGGTCAATGGCCACCAGGTTGTTAAGGCCCACCAGGGTGGGGTCGGCCAGCAGGGTATGGCGCAGCCAGCGTTCTCGAGCCAAGGTAGCCAACGGGTGAGCACCGGCGCCCGGGTGACGTTGAGAACGTACCTGATCGGCGGCGGCCGCTAAGGCTTGGCTGGTTGGTTGGTCGCTGTGCAGCAATGCTCCGGCTTCTCGGTCGAAGCGGCCTACCCCTACTTCGGTAATGCCGTCAACGAGGCGGGCTACTTCGAGTCCTAATATTTCGCCGCGCCACATGCCGTGTTCGACCACTGTTTCTACGCCGACACCGTTACACAGGTTGGCGAAGTCGTCAGGGCAGGGCGGTGGGGTTACGGCTGATTCAACCGGGCCGGGGGTGGCCGGGGCCAGGGTGCGTTCGGTTATGATCCAGATAGTTGGGGTGGGTTTAAGGCCTTGGGCTTGGCGGGCCGCTTTTGCGGCGGCCTGCGGGTGGTCGAACAACACGTGAAGCTCGTTCAACGAGCGACTGGCCGTCAGCAGGATCCCTTGTCCTAAAGATATTTCGGGTCGTTCGGTGTCGGCCAGCAACCAGCAGCAGTTATCTAAAATGAGCGCTGACCCTTGGCCTAAGGTTTCGGGCTGGGTTTGGCCTAAATCGTGCCCGGCTTCGGTAACCAGGGCGCGCAGTTTGATGGCTTGGAGTTCTGCTCGTCGTTCCGGTTCTAAAGGCACGGAATGCTCAAAAGTTTTCGACGGCGAATCCGTCGAAGGGGTTTAGCCCTTGCGGCGGTTGCCGTAGCGACGTTCGAAGCGCTCTACTCGACCGGCGGTATCAATGATCTTCATGGTGCCGGTAAAGAAGGGGTGGCTGGCCGAGCTGATTTCAACTTTGGCCAACGGGTATTCAACCCCGTCGTCGAGGGTGATGGTCTCCGAGGTCTCAATAGTTGAGCGGATGACGAAGTGGGTACCTTCGGTGAGGTCTTGAAAGACCACCGGACGGTAGTTGGGGTGGATATCTGTCTTCATAGCGTGTCCATTCTGCGGGGGTAAACGGTCGTCTACAACCTAAGCGGTGAGTATTTGTTAGATTAAGCGCCCATGGAGGGGCCTTTGGCCACCTCAGCGAGGAACTCATCGTTGTTGTTGAAGGTTTTGAGGCGGTCGGTTAGCAGTTCGAGGCCGGCTGCTGCTCCCCCGCTGTCGGCGGCCAGGCCGCTGAGTACTCGGCGGAGTTTCCATACCTGGTTGAGTTGTTTGCGCTCAAAAAGGAGTTCTTCGTGCCGGGTAGATGAAGCATCTACGTCAATGGCTGGGTAGATGCGACGTTCGGCGATGCGCCGATCGAGGCGAAGTTCCATGTTGCCGGTGCCTTTGAATTCTTCAAAGATGACCTCATCCATTTTGGAGCCGGTTTCTACCAAGGCGGTGGCCAAGATAGTCAGCGAGCCACCTTCTTCTACGTTGCGGGCCGCACCGAAGAAACGTTTGGGTGGGTAGAGGGCGCCGCTGTCGACACCGCCGGACATGATGCGTCCAGTGGAGGGGGCGGCCAGGTTGTAGGCCCGGGAAAGACGGGTGATGCCGTCCAAAATGATGACGACGTCTTGGCCGGATTCGACCATGCGTTTGGCCCGTTCGATGGTCAGCTCAGCGATTTGGATGTGTTCTTCGCTGGGCCGATCAAAGGTTGAGGCCGCTACTTCGCTGTGTTGGAGCCAGCGTTTCATGTCGGTGACTTCTTCGGGGCGCTCGTCGACCAACAACACAATGAGCTTGACCTCTGGGTTGTTGGTTTCGATTGAACGGGCAATGTGTTTCATGATGGTGGTCTTGCCTGCTTTAGGCGGCGACACAATCAAGCCACGTTGGCCTTTACCAATGGGTGAAAGCAAGTCGATGATGCGGGCCGTCATGTTGGTGGAGTCGCCTTCGATTTCCATGCCGAGTTTTTCGTCGGGGAAAAGCGGGGTGAGGTCTTCAAAACGGGGACGGTCTTTAGCCATTTCGGGGTCGAGGCCGTTTATGGCGTCGATACGTAGTAGGGCAGGGTTTTTTTCGCTGCGGTTAGCGGGGCGGGATCCGCCGGTTATGTGGTCGCCTTTGCGTAACCCGAATTGGCGTACTTGTTTGACCGAAATGTAGGCGTCGGCTACGGAGGGTTTAAACCCGTTGGTGCGCAAGAATCCGTAACCCTCGTCGCGTAGGTCAATGTGGCCTTCGATGGCTACTGGTTCGCCGTCCCATTCTTCTACCGGGACTGGGCTGCGTTCTTGGTTGCGACCGCGGCCACGACGGCGACGGTTACCGGGGCCGGCTTGGTCTTGGTTGCGATCTTGGTTGCGGTCCCGGTTGCGGTCGCTGCCTTCACGGCTACGTGGGTTGCGGTCGTTACGGTCGTTGCCGTCACGGCTGCGTGGGTTGCGGTTTACCGGGCCGTCTTTTTTCTCTTCTTCGTCATTGTCTTTAGTTTCATCGGCCGCTTTGTCGTCTTCTTTTTTGCTGGAGTCATCTTCTTCGGCGGCTTCGGTTTCCCATGCCGCGGGTGGTTCTTCGGCTTGTTCGACGGGTTCTTGTTTCTTGGGCTTGGGTTTAGCTTTGGCTTTTGTGCCGTTGCTTGAGCCGCCGGCGGCCAGGTCAACAATCATGTCTACTAGTTCGGCTTTGCGGGCTCGGGAGGTTGGTTTGCCGCCGATCGCCGTGGCGATGGTGGTGAGTTCGTCGCGATCTTTACCCTCGAGGGTGTCGCGTTCAAATTGGGTGGAGGCCATGCTCGTACACCTTGATCTTTCTTGATAGGCACTCAGGCCCGTTGGCTTTTGCTCTCAGGTTTGAGAAGCAACAGATTCGGCAACTGTTCTGCCTCTTCAGGAAGGTGCAGATTTTGACGAAACAAGAACATTTCTTGTTGAGAAGTCGCCGGGTAAAGAAAAAGTTTACCGTGGCATCACACGGGGTCGCCTGACCCGGTTGATAAAGGGTACTTTAACCTAAGTCATTAGTTTTTCGCAACCATGGCGGGTTCAGGCCAGGTTTTCAGGCATTTTTCTTTGGGAATGAAGTAGCCAGGTGCTGGCTAAAAGGGCGAAAAGGATCATGGAAAGCGTAGGAGTCCAGGTTTCTGTTTGGTCGTGAAGTATGCCCCCGATGAGAGGCCCCAGGCCACTGGCGAGCCCGACGACCGCTCCTTGAAGACCCATAAGGAGCCCAAGGTCCCCCTCGGCAAAGTTGGTGCGGGCGTACATGGCTTGAAGCGGGCTTGAGGCGCCAATGCCGATGCCGGCCAGCACCGAGTAGGCCACTCCGGTGGGCAAGGTGCCAAAGAGCAGGAACCCGACGCCGAGGGCACTTAACAGGTAGGCGCCGCGCAGCAAGTTCATGGTTCCATGGTGTTCCACAGCAGCGGTGAGGCCGAGGCGACCAAATATTTGGCAAAAACCGCGAAGCCCGCCGACTACTCCGGCCGTGCCGATGGTTAGCCCGCCGGCGGTGAGGATAGGCACTTGGTAGACCAGTGTGGTGGAGTAGGCAATGCCGGCAAATATGTAGGCGGCGAGCATGCGGCGCACTTGGGGGTTTTCCATGGCTTTGCGGAGGGCGTCGATGGGGTGAGCGGAGGGTCCGCTTTGGAGGCTGCGACCTCCGGGTGCCAGCACCATAGCTTGGAGTGCTCCGGCTATGGCGAGGGCAGCCAAGATGCGTCCGGTGGTGCGCCATCCTTGGTTTTCGACTAGCCAGGCGGTGAGCGGTAGATAGATGGGGCTACAGAGGGCGCCGACGATGGTCAACATAGCGATGGCTCGGTCGGGGTGTTGGGGGTGGCGACGGGCGGAGGCCACGGTGGTGATGTGGTAGAAGCCGGTGGCTCCAGTTATGCCGGCGCCCGCAGCGTAAAGCAGGCCGAAGTTCAGCATGCTCTCTGCGCTGAAGGCAGCCAGCATAAGGCCGCCACCGAAGAGTGCGAGCAGGGTGAACGGGCCTTTTACCCCCAGCCGGTCGAGTAGACGGCCACCCAAAAAGGCTCCAATGCCACTGATGGCTTGGGCGGCACCGTAGGTCAGGCCCAGTGTGGTGGTGCTCCAGCCCATGGTCCGGTTTATGGGGTCAATAAGTACGCCGAAGCCGTAGAGCCAAGACCCGTAACTCGTAATGGTCAGCAATCCGAGGGAGAGCACCCCCACCCACGAGGTTTTTGCAAAATTGTCGTTCTTGATGGTCAAGGGTTTAGCAGTTCAACAGGGCGGCCGCCTCGTTGAGCGCTTCGGGTCGGGCGGTGTACCAAATCCATCGGCCGCGGCGTTCTCGGGTGAGTAGGCCTGCTTGGTGCAATATTTTTAAATGATGACTGATGGTGGGTTGTGAGCGTTTGAGGGGAGCCACGAAGTCGCAGGCGCAGGAGCCTTGGGGTTGGCAGGCCACCATGCTGAGGAGTTGCAGCCGTACGGGGTCGGCCAGAGTGGCGAACACGTTGGCCAAGCGTTGGGCGGATTCCAGGTTGAGGGCGGCTTCGGTTACTGGTGGGCAACAAATTGGGGTGGGGGTTGACATAACAATCTTCTCTCTATATATTGATGAATGTCAATATATCACAAGGAGGCCCCCATGGGACGCTTACAACTGGCCATCGATGTCAGCAACTTAGACGAAGCTATTGATTTCTATTCCCGCATGTTTGCTACCCCGCCGGCCAAGGTGCGGCCCGGCTACGCCAACTTCGCCATTGATGACCCACCACTAAAGTTGGTGCTGTTTGAAGACCCCAACGGTGGCGGCACCATCAACCATTTAGGGGTCGAAGTAGAAACCGCCGAAGAAGTGGCCGCCGCCGAAGTACGGCTCAACCAGTCTGGCCTCACCACTACCGGGGTAGCCGACGCCCTGTGCTGCTACGCCGAGAAAACCGAAACCTGGATCCACGCCCCCGACGACGTTCGTTTCGAATGGTATGTAAAAACCGGCGACAACGAACAGTTCGAAAACGTTGATGTGGCCACCGAAGAGACCGGCCACACCTGCTGCAGTTGAGTTAGCGCTCCAATAACTGGGGCAACAGCAGATGACCTTTTACGAGCGGGGCGTCGGCTACACCGTTTTCGGTGAAAACGCCGCCCGGGCCATCGACCCGGGAATCCACCAGCAAATAAGGCACCGGGTCTGGGGTGTGGGTGCGAGTCGTCAGCGGCGTGGCGTGGTCGGGCAACATAAGTAAACGCCACGGCCCTAAGGCATCTAGCCCTGGGATTAACCCGGCCAAAATACGGGTATCCCAGTCTTCGAGAGCTTTTACTTTGGCCGCTACATCGCCGGCGTGGCCCGCCATGTCGGTGGCTTCCACGTGAATAATAAACAAGTCATGACCGTCGGCTAATTTTTCTAAAGCGATGTCTCGTTTGCCTTCGTAGTCGGTGTCGCATTCGCCGGTAGCACCATCAATGTCATGTATTTCCACGCCGCTGAGCAATGCCACGCCGCGCAACAAATCCACAGCGGTTACTAAGCCAGCTGAAATACCGTAAGTTTCGGGCATTGACTCCAGCACCGGCATGTGGCCTTGCCCCCAGATCCATACTTGGGTGGCTTTAAGGTTTGTGGTGGCGAGAACTTCTTTGGAGGCTTCCATGAGGGCCGTTATTTTGTTGGCTGCTGGGCCGGTGGGTTCCACCACCGGGTCATTGGTTAGGTCGTGAGGCGGTTCGATGTAAGCATCGAGCCAACTCGCAGGGGTCACTACTGAATGGCGAAAACCGATACCGGTATGAAAAGAAACCTCGTCGGTTCCCAAGGCATCCTGCAGCGCTTCAATAGCCACCGCAGCATCAGTAGTTTCTGGGCTGCCCCCGGTGAAATCCGTCATGATGCCGTCGGTGACCGTCACCAAGTTGCAGCGAAAAGCGATTTGGTCGTCTCGCAAGGTCAAACCAATAGCGGCCGCTTCAATAGGAGCCCGGCCAGTATGAAACTTTGACGGGTCAGCCCCAAAAATAGACATGTTTCCCACATCGCTACCCGGGGCCATTCCTTCGGGAATCACCTCGGCACGGCCCACCACGGCCCGAGCGGCCAAAGCGTCTAAATGTGGGGTGTGGGCAGCCTCCAACGGCGTACGGCCAGCAAGCTCAGGCACCGGCAGGTCAGCGCACCCATCAGGAATACAAATCACGTACTTCATGCAATTTTCTCCTCAACAAAGGCCTGCACGGTAGCCAACTCGTTGGGCAACGAAGTGCAATATTCGGGGCGCTCAAACAGATCAGCAAGGTGTGGCGGCAACAAGGGGCGCACCCCGGTGGCTGCTTCCACGGCATCAGGAAACTTGGCCGGATGGGCCGTAGCCAGCGCCACCATGGGGGTTGAAGGGTCACGACGGCATTGCCGGGCCGCCAAAACCCCAACCGCACTATGGGGGTCAAGAAGAATCCCAGAGCGTTCGACCTCTTCAGCAATGCAGCGCTGTACGGCGTCATCGTCAAAGCAAGCACCCGACCATTGTTGGCCGAGGGCGGCCATGATCTCTGCGTCGAGGCTGACGGTTCCTTCGGTGCGGAAACGGTGCAACAGGTCGGCTACCGCTCCCCCATCACGGCCCAACATTTCAAACAACAAGCGCTCCAAGTTTGATGACACTTGAATATCCATGCTGGGCGAACTGGTGGGCGTTACTTCACCCATAGTCATGGTGCCGGTAGTAAAAAACTGGGTCAAAATGTTGTTGGCGTTCGAGCCCACCACAAACTGCGGCACATTGAGGCCACCAAGGCGGGCCACTTGGCCGGCGAACACATTGCCAAAGTTGCCGGTAGGCACGGCGAAAGACACCGGGTTTTGCCGGCCCCCCAAACGGTCTGCGGCCACCACGTAATAAACCACTTGAGCCATAACCCGTGCCCAGTTAATAGAGTTCACCGCCGACAAGCGCACCCGTTGACGAAACGCCGTGTCGGCAAACATGGCTTTGACCATGTCTTGGCAGTCGTCGAAAGACCCATCAATAGCCACGTTGTGTACGTTGGCGGCGTCCACGGTGGTCATCTGCCGGCGCTGCACCTCAGAGACCCGACCGGCCGGATGCAAAATAATGATCTCGATGTTGTCTCGGTCGCGGCAGGCTTCAATAGCCGCCGAACCAGTGTCACCCGAGGTGGCGCCCACAATGGTGACTTTTTCGCCACGACGGGTCAGTTCATGATCAAAAAGGCGGCCGACCACTTGTAGAGCCACATCTTTAAAAGCCAGCGTGGGGCCACGAAACAACTCTAAAAGGTGCAGGCCGTCGCCCAAGTCAACCAAGGGAGTGACTTCAGGGGAATCAAAAGCGGCGTAGCTTTCGGCCACCATGGCAGCCAACTCGTCGGGCGTCATTGCATCACCAACAAAGGGAGCCATTACCTCAACGGCGGTAGCGCAGTAGTCGCCGTTGCCGGCGGGGCCCAGTTGCGGCCAGGTTTCGGGCACATAAAGACCGCCATCGTCGGCCAAACCAGCCAACAAGGCATCGCCGAACTCCAGAACCGGGGCCGACCCCCGGGTGCTTACGTAGCGCACGTTATTCGCCTATTACTCGTAGCACGCTGCCCACGCAGCGCACTGCGGCCAGGTTGTTCAGACCCCCCAAGGTGGCACGCAAATCGGCTTCTCGGGTTTGGTGGGTGATGAAGATCAGCCGGGCTTCGTTGCCTAAGCCCTCTTGTTCCATAGATTGGATAGATACCCCGTGTTGGCCAAAAACGTCAGCTACTTGTGACAGCACGCCGGGTTGGTCCTCAACTTCGAGGTTCAAATAGAAGGCCGAACACAAGTCATCCAACGAGGCGATGCGGGCTTCTTGCAAGTCGCCAATGCGAGCCCCGTGGCTGCGCTGATGATTACCGGCAGCATCAATAAGGTCACCGAATACTGCTGAAGCGGTGGGCCGGCCACCGGCCCCCGGGCCGTAAAACATGAGTTGCCCTATGGCGTCGCCCTCTACAAACACTGCGTTAAAGCTGCCGTTTACCGCCGCCAGGGGGTGGCTTAGCGGCACTAACGCTGGGTGTACGCGAACCCCTATTTCTTGGTTGCCGGCCGCATTAGTACTGCGGTCAGCCACGGCCAAAAGTTTTATGCAATGCCCCAGGCGACTAGCGAAAGCAATGTCATCGGTGGTGATACCGGTGATGCCTTCGTGGTGCACATCGGCCGAAGACACCCGAGCACCAAAAGCCAAGGTGGCGATGACCGCTACTTTAGCGCCCGCGTCGTAGCCCTCAACATCGGCGGTGGGGTCGGCTTCGGCGTAACCCAAGTCTTGAGCTTCGGCCAGAGCGTCCGCAAATGAAGCGCCGTCATCGGTCATGCGGCTCAAAATAAAGTTAGTGGTGCCGTTAATGATGCCCATGACTCGGGTTACTGGCTCTCCGGCCAGCGACTCTCGCAGAGGCCGCATAATGGGGATAGCTCCCGCCACGGCGGCTTCAAACAACAAGTCCACGCCAGCAGATTCAGCGGCCGCGTAAAGCTCGGGCCCGTGGGCCGCCAAGAGTTCTTTATTGGCGGTTATTACCGGTTGGCCAGCCGCCAACGAGTCAAGAATCATTTGCCGGGCTGGCTCCAAACCGCCCATCACCTCTACCACCACGTCAATGTTGGGGTTGGCCACCACAGCAGCCGGGTCGCTACTGAATGCTTCAGCGGCCACCGGCACTTGGCGCTCTACCGTCAAATCACGCACCACCACGGCTTCCACCGTGAGGTCAAGACCAGTGCGTCGAGCCACCACATCGTGTTGTTCAACAATCAGATGCGCCAACGCAGCACCGACCGTGCCGCAACCCAAAAGACCGACCTTTACTGAGGAAGATTCCATAGCCTTAACGCTAGCGGTTAGCGGTTGTTGGTGGGCAACCGTTTAACGCTCACGCCGCACTAAATCGGCGAACGTCTCGCGGGCCACCACTTCGGTGGCTTGGCCGTCTTTGACAAAAACCACGGCGGGTCGCAATACTTGATTGTAGTTTGACCCCATGGAGTGGCCGTAAGCCCCAGTTACCGGGGTGGCCAACACGTCGCCGACGGCTAGGTCGGCCGGCACCCAGCCTTCACGCACCAACAGGTCGCCCGACTCGCAATGCTTGCCCACTACCCGCACCGACTGCGAACGTTCTTGACCAACCACTCGTGGCAAAAAGGTTTCGTAGCCTGAGCCGTACAGAACCGGCCGCGGGTTGTCGCTCATGCCGCCGTCTACCGCCACATAGGTGCGGAGGCCGGGGAGTTCTTTTATGGTGCCCACCCGATACAAGGTGATAGCGGCCGCCGCGGCAATGGCTCGACCAGGTTCGGCGGTTACTTGGGCGGTCACCCCAGCAGCGGCGCAACCTGCTTGCACGACTTCACCCCATTGGGTAATGGTAGAGGCTTGGTCTTCTTCAAGGTAAGCCACCCCCAAGCCGCCGCCTATAGAGAGGTCTGGCAAACCAAGCGGCACTGAAAACTGGGCCATGATTTCTACGGTTCGGGCAAAGGACCCCACTTCAAAAACTTGGCTCCCGATGTGGCAATGCACACCCATTAGCTCCACTGCGGAGGAGACCACAGCTCGTTCCACCGCAATGGCCGCCAGCCCGGTAGACACCGTGAAACCAAATTTAGAGTCGTCTTGGCCGGTAGAAATAAACTCGTGAGTGTGGGCTTCAACCCCGGGGGTAATGCGCAGCAAGATTTTTGGGGTGACCCCGGTTTCAGCGTGCAGAGCTTCAAGGCGATCCAACTCATCGAATGAGTCGACCACAATGCGGCGCACCCCTTCGTCTATGGCCATGCGGAGTTCGAGTTCGCTTTTGTTGTTGCCGTGCATGACTAGTTTTTCGCCGGGCACTCCGGCATGGCGAGCCATGTAGAGTTCTCCGCCGGTAGATACATCGATATGCATGCCTTCTTCGACCACCAAACGGGCCATGGCGCCGCAAAGAAATGCTTTAGAGGCATAAGACACGCCAGGGCCAAAGGCCGCAACGGCTTCTCGGCAGCGGGCTCGCAGATGTTCTTCGTCGTAGACAAACAGCGGGGTGCCAAATTGGTCGGCCAGGTCAGTTAGGCGGCAACCGCCTACTGTGGCTTGGCCGTCGGTGTCGATGGCCGCCGTGTCGGGCAACAGGCGTTGTTGGATGGGGCCGGCCATTAGTTTTGCTCCTCAGGGTTGTCTCGCCACATTTCTTGCGGAGCGCTCACTCCGAGAAGGTCCAGAGCCACCACCAAGCCAATACGAGTTGCTTCGGCCAGCCAGAGCCGGGCCACCGTGGTAGCAGGGTCTATGCCCTCACCCGTGAGGCGACAGTCGTGATAAAAACCGTGGAACAAAGCAGCGAAGTCGCGCACCCAAGTAGTTATTTGATGGGGGGCTTGGTCGTTGGCGGCCCGTAACACCGTGTCGGGCAGTTCATGCAAAGCCCGTAGCAGAGCGAGTTCTCGAGGGTGGCTAAGCAAGCTAAGGTCAGCATCGGTCAAAGCCAGTCGGTTGAAGCCTTCTTGGGCGGCCCGCTCCACCAAAGAGTGAATGCGGGCGTGAGCATATTGCACATAAAACACGGGGTTTTCATTTACTTGCCGAGCCACTAACTCCAAGTCAAAGGTTTGCGGCGAGTCGATGGTTAGCAACAGGTAGGTAAATCGGGCGGCGTCGGCGCCAACTTCGGCTACTACCTCTGCGAGTTCAACTATTTCACCGGTACGTTTTGAAAGCTTGACCTCTACACCATCGCGTTGCAGGTTGACCATTTGAGTTATGGCCACTTCAAGGTCGACGGATTGATGGCCTAAAGCAGCCATGGCGGCGTGCATGCGGGGCACATAGCCGTGGTGATCGGCGCCCCACACGTTTACCAGCAGGTCAGCACGAGCAAACTTGTCGCGGTGGTAGGCCACGTCGGGCAACAGATAGGTGTATTGGCCGTCTGATTTAACCAGCACTCGGTCTTTGTCGTCGCCCCAGTTGGTGGAGCGCAGCCAGGTGGCGCCGTCGGCTTCGAACGAAGCGTCGGCGGTGGCAAGGTCGGCCAGCGTGGCGTCAATAGCACCCGATTCAATCATAGATCGTTCAGAAAACCAAGTGTCAAAGTTGATGTTGAGGTCTTCAAGTACCGCTCGGTGATCGGCTAAGGCCCGGGCGTAACCCCACTCGAAGGGGTCGGCGTCGGCGGGCATTTCGGCGGCCCAATCAATAATGTATTGCCCCTGGTAGCCGCCCTCGGGTACCGGTTGGCCGGCGGAGCGGGCCGCCAACGAGGCGGCGTAGAACGCCATTTGGGTGCCCCGGTCATTGATGTAAAACTCGCGTTCAACCGGATGCCCGCAGCGTTCGTAAAGGCGAGCTACCGAGTCGCCGTAGCAGGCGCCACGACCATGACCAGCATGGAGAGGGCCAGTGGGGTTAGCGCTAACGAACTCCACGATGACTTTGGTGTCGGCGCCCGTGGTGTGGCGAGCCCAGTTTTCTGAGCCAGCGACCACTACTTGCGCGAGCACTTCGTGAAGCCAGGTGTCAGCGAGGCGAAAGTTGACAAAACCCGGACCGGCAATTTCTACGTTATTTACATGGGCTGGCAGGTTGGCTTCCAAAACAGCGGTCAACTCGGTGGCCAGTTCTCGTGGGTTGCGGCCGGCATTTTTGGCAGTCGCTAAAGCCACATTGGTTGACCAATCCCCGTGGTCGGGGTTAGCGGGGCGTTCAATTTGGATGCTGGCCGGCAGTGGGTCAACCCCGAGGGCGCCCAAAGCATCTCGAATGGCTTCGATGAGGTGTTGGCGTACATCCATAGCGGGGTCCCGAAGATTAAAAGCGACCGGTTAGCCGCCACAGCGATGCTACCGCCTGGCCTTTACTAGGCCGGGGCTATTTTCCCTTTTCCTTCGCAAGGCGTAACTCGTTTTAAACGCACCCCTAGCTACACCGGATAAAATCTTGGCTTGAGTTTCCTAAAGCGAACCAGTAGCCCTCTTTTGGCTGCCGCATTGCTTGGGGCCTGTAGTGGCGGACCGTACCCAACTTTTAGCGACCAATCGCTCGCTGCGCGCCCCCACCACTTCTCTCGCCACTCCCACTACCAGTCCACAAACGCCTACTGGCCTGCTACGCCCAGCATCAAAACTATTCGGCCTCGGTAGTAACTGCCGTACCGTAAGCCAGCAACTCGGCCGCTCCACCCACCACCTGAGAGGTAGTCAAGCGAAGGTTCACAATGGCATCAGCACCCATTTCGGCCGCTTGAGCCTCCATGCGGCTCATGGCTTCAGCCCGAGCATCTACCAACATGTCGGAGTAGCTTTTCAACTCGCCACCCACCAACGACTTTAAGCTGGCCCCAATGTCTTTGCCCACATTTTTGGTGCGGACCGTCGAACCCATAGCTACCCCGCAGAGGCCGGTGGTACGGCGCCCGGGGATGGTCTCAGTTGTAGAAATATGCATTACGCTCGCTCTCCTTTAAAAGACGCTGAGCCAAAAGGCCCAAGCTTTGACTCCCCGGAAATCACATCGCCCTCGACGGTGGCTGACGACTCGATGGTCATCGGCATCGGCGAAGTCATGTTGACCGTCCAGGTGTAGACCCCATCACCCACCACACCATTTTCAATATCAATAGCCCCCTGTGGACCCGACATTGAGCCCGTTAATACCTCACCATCAGTGGCGAAGGTCAGCGTGCCCGACTGCGCCCCCATGGGTGTCTGCAAAATCACATTCCAAGTTCCATCAAGACTCATTTTTACTCCTCAGTAGATGTGGGTACAGCCTACTCTAGATGTGGGTGGAGCCTACTCTCCCCTCGACGACCCCTCCCCAGCCAATCTTTTCAGCCACCGACCTGCGCACCTTTAGTGAGCCGCCAAACGAGCGTCGCGGCGCACCACAAGGACTAAGACCGCTATCACCACCACCATGCCCAACCCTTGCACCATGGTCACTTTTTGGCCTACCACCAGCCACGCCCCCAAACCAGAAACCACCGGAATAGACAACGTCAACAAACCAGCCAACGACAACGACACATGCAAGTGCGCCCAATTCATTAAAAAATGACCCGTGCCCGGCACCATCAACAAAGCAAACAAAAACAACCAATTACCCCACGAAGGAAAGGGCACCGCCAAAGTACCCGCATCAAGAGCTGCCAAAGGAAACACCGTGGCCGCCCCAATAGTCATAGACACCGTCTGCAACGTCAACGTGTCAACCCGACCCCGCACGTTTTTAACAAACACAAAATAAGCAGAAAACAACAACATGGCTACCAAAGCCAAAAAATCACCCCAGGGGTTCCACACCATCTCGCTCGATGCCCCCAAAATAACCAAAGCCACCCCGCCCAAAGCCACCAACGAAGCCCCAAACAACCAACCGGTGACCTGCTCTTGAAAACGGCGAGAAGCCACCGCCAACAAAACAATGGGCTGCAAAGTACCGATAATGGTGGCGTTGACCACCGTAGTGTTTTTCAAGGCAGTAAAGAAAATAGCGATCTCTAAACCAACAGTCATGCCCGGCAACGCCACCATGCGCACCGTGGCCCAAGTAACCCTTCGCCCAGTAGCCGCCATCACCATGCCATAGACCGCCGCCCCCAGCAGCAACCGCCAAAAAGCAATCTGCATACCCGGCAAATCAAACGAAGCCACCATCACATTGCCGGCCGCCCAAAAAACCACCGCCGCCCCAGCCGCCAACCTGCCGGCATTCGAATGCAAAAAAATCGTTCTCTCCATGGAGACATAACGCTAGAGGTATGGAACACTCAATAGTCATGAAAAAACTACGACTCGGCATAGACCTCGATGGCGTTGTTGCCGATTTCAACCAAGGGTGGGTTGATTGCTACAACCGCGACTTCAACACCACGCTGCACCCCGACGACATAGTGGAATGGGACGCCCCGCTTTTCTTAACCGACTTTGACCACATGGGAAAGTTCTGGGACTGGGCACGAGACTGCGGCAACGGCGACTCCTTATTCCGAGTACTGCCCACCTACCCAGGTGCAGTCGAAACGCTGCACCGACTCGCCGAAGAACACCACATAATCATCGTCACCACCAAACCCGATTTCGCCATAGACGACACCTACGCCTGGCTAGAACAACACAACATTCCAAACACCGAAGTCCACATCGTGGACGACAAAACCACCGTCAACATTGACCTGCTCCTCGACGACGCCGACCACAACCTCCAAGCCGTAACCACCCACCGACCCGATGTTCAAGTCTGCCGCTACATACGCCCCTGGAACAGCCCCACCCCCGGCGCTCACGACATCGAAACCTGGGCCGAATTCGAAACCTACGTAAACGCCCTCCCAATCATGCCCACCGTTTGACAACGCGCTAAGGTTAATTTTCCAACCAATTACGTTTCCAACCAATTACGAGGAGCATCAACATGTTACGTACCCGTTCGCTGTGGCTAGTCGCCACCGCACTTACCCTGAGCCTGGTGGCTTCATCTTGCGGCGACGACGCCCAAGACGCTGCCCCCGCTACCACCGCTGCGCCAACCACGGCAGCACCAACCACGGCAGCGCCAGATGACGCTCCAGCCACCACAGCTGCACCAACCACAGCTGCACCAACCACAGAAGCTCCCGACGAAGGCAACGGATGGCCCGACAAAATCACCTTCGGTTTTGTCCCCAGTCAAGAACAAGACACGCTCCAAGACGACATTCAGCCGTTTATTGACGTGCTCGAAGCAGCAATAGGCATTGAAGTTGACGGCATCGTGACTACCGACTACACCGGGTTGGTGACCGCCATGGGTACCGGCCAAGCCGACCTGGGTGCTTTCGGCCCCTTCGGCTACACCTTGGCTCAAGACAACTTTGGCAACCTTGAACCACTCATCCAATCAGTGCGCTTCGGGGCCGCCACCTACCACGGTCAATGGTTCACCAATGACCCGTCGATCTGTGACGAAACTCCCGTACCCGCCACCGCATTAGAAAACTCTGCCGACGGCATCGTCCAAGTAGGTGCCCTCGACGCGGTGGCCCTACAAGTAGGTGTGTACTTCGGCGACAGCGGTAAAGCCCTCGGCGAAACCGTTGACGCAGGCGACGTCTCCCCCGGGAGTTCCTGCACCGCATCGCTTGAATCGATTGCTGGCAAAACAGTGGCTTTCACCTCAGAAAGCTCCACCTCGGGCTACTTGTTCCCCGCCTTGCAACTGATCAACGCCGGCGTAGACCCAGCCAGCGGTATCACCCCCATCTTCACCGGTGGCCACGATGCCGCCATAGTGGCCGTCTACAACGGTGACGCTGACATCGGCATCTCTTACGATGACGCTCGACGCACCATGCGTAAAGAAAACATCGACGTCGGCGAAAAAGTGATCGTATTTAATATCACCGCAGAAATTCCCAACGATGTAGTCGCCGTAAGCGCCGACCTTCCCGCAGACCTCAAAGAGGCCATCTACACCGCAATCGAGGAGTACTTGGCCACCGATGAGGGTGAAGCAATGTTTGACGAGATCTACGGCTGGACCGACATTCGTCGTGCCACCGAAGCAGACTTTGACATCGTGCGCGAAGCAGCCGCCGCTCTGGGCATCTCGGAACCTCCAGGCTGATCGCCAACCGGCACCACAAGGACCTAAATACTCATGATTTGTTTCGACAACGTCTCGGTGACTTACCGCGGCGGCGTAAAAGCACTACGTAATTTAGACCTGACAATTGACGACGGCGAGTTCGTCGTCATTGTCGGGTTGTCCGGTGCCGGAAAATCCACTTTATTGCGAGCCCTCAACGGCCTCGTCCCCGCCACGGAAGGATCAATCACCGTGGGCGGCGTCGAGGTCGTCGGGGCCTCCGCAGCAACTTTGCGTCAAGTCCGATCCAATATCGGCATGATCTTCCAAACCTTCAACTTGGTCAACCGCACCACTGTTTTAAACAACGTGCTCATGGGGCGACTCTCGGCCGTACCGGCATGGCGGTCAACTTTTGGCCTTTGGCCCGCCCAAGAACGCGAAAAAGCCATGCAGTCCCTCGAACGAGTAGGCATCGTAGAAAAAGCTTACGTACGAGCCTCTGACCTCTCTGGAGGCCAGCAACAACGCGTCGGCATCGCCCGAGCACTCGCCCAAGAACCCACGGTCATGCTGGCTGACGAACCCGTAGCCGCCTTAGACCCCGTCACCAGTCGCCAAGTCATGGGCGACCTGCAGCGCATCAACCAAGACCTCGGCATCACCACCCTCATCAACCTTCACTTTTTAGACTTGGCACGCGAATACGGGCAACGCCTCATCGGTTTACGCGAAGGGCAACTAGTTTTCGACGGCGACATTGCTGACGTCACCGATAAAACCTTTCAAGAAATCTATGGCCGGTCCATTACCGACACCGACCTGTTGGCCGTGGAATCAACCGAGTGACCGTACCTGAATCTGGGCGCCCCACTCGCCCCCGTCTTAAACCTCGCACGTTTCTGATTGCTGGTTTAGTACTTCTTTTTACCATTTACTCAGGGCGGCAAGTGGGCTTTACCATCACAACATTTTGGGAAGTATGGAGCAACCCGCTATGGGAAAAGTTTTGGCCGGTGCCATGGGAATGGGTGCTTGACCGCCACAATGTGATCAATCCACTCATCGAAACCTTTCAAATAGCCATAATCTCGACGCTCATTGGCTGCGGGCTAGCGCTTCCCATATCTTTCATCATTTCGCCACTAACTACCCCCAACAAACCCACCTACCTGGTAGCCAAAGGCATCATGAATGTGGTGCGGGCCGTCCCCGACCTCTTTTGGGCAAAACTCTTAGTGACCGCCGTCGGCATCGGCGCATTCGCTGGGTCCTGGGCCCTCTCAATTTTCTCGCTCGCCGTAATGGTCAAACTTTTTTCAGAAACCGTTGACAGCGCCGACCCTCGCCCTTTAGAGGCCGCACGAGCCGCCGGTGGTCGCCACACCCCAGCTGTACGCACCGGAGTCCTCCCCACCGTGTTCCCTTCTTATGTGGCCTACTCGCTCTACGTGTTTGAGCTAAATATTCGCGCCTCCATCGTGTTGGGGTTAGTCGGTGCAGGCGGCATCGGTCGAGTGGTAGAAGCTCAACGGCAATACTTTCGCTTTGACCGGGTGTTGGGGATATTGCTCATCATCTTCGTCATCGTGATTGTCATTGAACAAATAAGCGTGGCTTTAAGAAAGCGTTTGGTCTGACATGCCAGTCACCGCCCCACCTCGCCCTCGTACTGCAGGCCGCAACTGGATTATTGCTTTTATTTTCGTGGCCGGGGCTACCTGGTCAATAGCTGGCCTTGACGTCACCCTGGCCCGGCTGCTCGGCGCTCCAGCGGATGCTTGGAATATTTTGCACCGCATGTTTCCACCTGCTTTCAACGAGGTCTACCAACGCGGCGTAGTGGGCAAAGTATTTGAATCGGTTTACATCGCTTGGATCGGCACCATCATCGGCGCTGTCGTTTCGCTACCGCTCGCTTTTTTAGCCGCCACCAACGTAAGTCCCCGCTGGATACGCACCCCTATACGACAAATATTTAATGCTGTGCGAGCCGTCCCTGAGCTTATTTTGGCCGTCATTCTTATCCCCATTACCGGCCTCGGGCCATGGGCCGGTGCGCTGGCTATCGGCATCCACTCCGTCGGCACCTTAGGCAAATGGGCCTGCGAAGCAATTGAAAACAGCGACCACGGCCCCGTCGAAGCAGTCGAAGCTTGCGGCGGCGTATGGGTTTCGGGCATGCGGTGGGGAGTACTGCCCCAAGTAATGCCCGTCATAACCTCGTACTGGCTTTTCCGTTTTGAAATTAACGTACGGGCCTCTGCCGTCTTAGGGATGATCGGAGCCGGCGGAGTAGGCGCAGAGCTGGTTTCTCAACTGGTTTTCCGAAACTTCCCGGCCGTCGGCGCAGTACTGGCCATCACCGTGGCCGTAGTGCTCAGCATCGACGCACTCTCTGCCTTTGTGCGCCGACGCATCATCACCGGTGGCGGCCCCACCAAAAACCGGAACCAAGAAGCCACCGCCGACCTCACCGGCTTAAAGTACTAAGTCCTATCTGCCAGAAAACCTCCCTAACCTGAAGGCATGATCATTGGCATAGACGTCGGCGGCACGAACGCTCGAGCGCTCCTCATCGACCCAGACTCCGGCCAGATAAAAGACCGCTGCCAAACCCTCAGCGTCGGAACCGGCCCCGAGTTAATCACCGCCTTGACCGGCTTGATCGACCAACTACGAACCAGCGAAACCACCGCCGTAGGCCTGGCCATCGCCGGGTTAGTAAACCGCACCGGAACCGTGCGCTACTCCCCCCACCTGCCCGGGCTTTTGGACTACCCCATCGGCCCCGAACTGCAAAAAGACTGCGGCCTCCCGGTAGCGGTCAGCAACGATGCCACTGCCGGAACCTGGGCCGAAGCCCGCCTCGGCGCCGGCCAACACTGCGACAACTTTGCTTTCGTCGCCCTAGGCACCGGCATCGGTGCTGGCTTCGTTCTCAACGGACAACTGGTACTCGGCGCCCACGGGTTTGCCGGAGAAGCCGGACACATGACCATCAACGCCCAAGGCCCCACCCACCTCACCGGCCAGCCCGGGCCTTGGGAATACTTCGCCTCCGGCAACGCTTTGGGGCGCCTCGGCCAAGAGGCCGCCGCCAACGGAGCCTTCGCCCAAGGCCTGGCCGCCGCAGGGTCGCCACAAGCCATCACTGGCCAACACGTTTCAACCGCCGTAGCCGCCCGCGACCCACAAGCCTTAGAAATCTTTGACCACTACTGTCAAGAAATTGCTCGAGGTGCCGCCAGCCTGGCCACCCTGCTGGACTTAGAACGCATCGTCTTAGGCGGCGGGCTCGCAGCCATTGGCGAACCCCTACGCAGTAGCGTGGCCGCTTGGCTTCCCACCATGTTATTCGGGGCCTTCCACCGTCCAGAAGTAGAAGTTTGCTTAGCCCAACAAGGCCCCGACGCCGGAGCGCTCGGTGCCGCACTTATCGCCCAAAACCAAGACACCTCCAAGAAAGACCCCCAATGATTACCGACGAAAAATACGCTCGCCTCACCACCTACACCCGTAGCGGCGAAGCCAAAACCTTGCCCATATGGCTCGCCGACCTCGGCGACGGCACCTGCGGATTCACCACATGGTCAGGGTCATGGAAAGCCAAACGCCTTACCAACGACCCCCGTGTCGAACTGCAAGCAAGCGACACCCGTGGCCACATAAACGAAGGTTCAGAACCACTCACCGGCACCGCAATCATTGCCTACGACGCTGACTTTGTTCGCGTACGCAAAGCCATTCAAGCCAAATACGGGTTCGAAGTCACATTGATTCGCCTACTGGTCTGGTTAAAAACACTCTTTGGAGGCGGCGGGCCTTCCGACTGCGCCATCATCATCACCCTGCAGGACTAATTATTTTCCCCTCTGTCACCCGTCTCGGGATGGCCGGCCTGCTACTCACCGCAGTGACCATCGCCGGCCTCTTTACCCGGCAAGAAAGCACCCTGGTTCTGCTGCTCTTGGGCGTAGTCGTTGTGCTTTGGATAAGCGAACTGGTGCCCCTTCATTACACCTCGCTGGGTATCCCGATAGTGCTCACCATCAGCCAAGCAGTGCCGGCAACCGATGCACTTACCCCATTTGTGCACCCAATAATTCTTTTATTTTTCGCCGGATTCCTGATGGCCGAAGCCATGAAGCGAGCCGGCCTCGACAAACTCGTCGCCACTCAACTCATTGCCCGCGCCGGCAAAACACCCAAAACACTTTTCGCCGCCCTGCTCGGCGTTGCCGCTTTTCTCTCCATGTGGATGTCAAACACTGCCGCCATCACCGTGCTCCTCCCCGTTGCTTTAGCCGTGGCCAACGCCGCAGACAGCCCCAGTTACCGAAAAGCCGTCATCTTGGGCTTGGCCTACGCCGGCACAATCGGCGGGGTAGGCAGCGCCATCGGCACCCCAGCCAACCCGCTGGCCGGTGAGTTCATCAACGAACTCACCGGAAGGCAGATCGGTTTCGTCGAATGGTTCCTCTTTGGCCTGCCCTTCGTGGCGATCTTCCTCCCCCTCATGGGGGCCTACCTGTGGCGCATCAGCAAAGTCACCGTAGACGCAGAAAAATTTACTCAAGCCAGCGCCGCCGCCCAAACCCAAATCGGCGAGATTCAATCCCTTACCCGACCACAAAAAGAAGTCCTCGCCATCTTCTTTTTGGTAATCGCCGGCTGGGTCAGCCAACCCATCCACGGGGCAGCCACCGGTCACGTTGCCTTAGCCGGAGCCCTACTGCTTTTCCTACGAACACACATTCAGTGGCGTGACCTCACCATTATCTCCTGGCCCACGCTGCTCACCTTCGGCGGTGGGCTCAGCCTCGGCATGGCCATGAGCGCCTCCGGGGCAGCGAACCTACTCGTTGATCAACTAGACACACTCGGCGGCTGGCCTACCCCGCTGGCCCTCACCGCTATGGCAATGGCCGCCCTGCTCCTCACCACCATTGCTTCAAACACTGCAGCCGCCGCCATGCTGATTCCATTAGCCATACCGCTGGCCGCATTGGTCGGCGTCGACCCGGTTCTCTTAGTGCTCGTAGTAGCCATGGCGACTTCTATAGATTTCGCTTTAGTGGTCGGCACCCCACCCACCATGCTGGCCTACCAAACCGGGTTCTTTACCAGTAGAGAAATCCTCCGCAAAGGCTCATTTCTTGACGCCCTCGGGATTTTCTTACTACTGGTCGCCGTAGTGCCGCTCTGGCTACTCTTCGGCTTGGTTTAGCCGGAGAGTACAAGCCTATTTCTGGCCGCAGCACACACCGGACCAGAAACTCACCCGGTAGCCTTACCCCGTTCAGCCTCTGTAGCTCAGTGGATAGAGCATCGGCTTCCGGAGCCGTGAGCGCAGGTTCGAGTCCTGCCAGGGGCACTACATCTCATCAGTAAAAAGAGCAGCACAAAACGTTAAGTCGGCGGCATGCGACTAGGTTTACCCCATGGCAGCAACCAAAAAGAAGTGGACCTTCCAATGGAAGGAACTCTACGACGAGGTCATCACCTCCGGCCTTTGCACCGGCTGTGCGGGTTGCGTCATTGCCTGCCCCCACGACGTAATCGGCTACAAACACGCCCCTGGTCAATACACGCCATTTCACCTTGAAGGCGAACTGGGCTTAGACGACTGCGGCCACGGCCAAAAGGGATGCACCTCCTGCACCCGCGCCTGCCCACGTTTTCGCGACTGGGAAACCGAAGCCGACCAACACCTCTTCGCCCGAAACCGTCAACCCGAAGAACTCTCCGGCATATACAAAGACATTTTGCTCACCCGAGCCTCCGACAAAACAGTGCACCAAATGGGCCAAGACGGCGGGCTAGTTTCGGCCATTTTGATTTGGTGCCTCGAAAACAACATCATCGACGGAGCGCTGACCTCACACCTCGAAGCCCCCGCCGAAGACGGAGCCATCAGTTGGAAAGCCATCCCCGCTTTAGCCACCGACCGAGCCGGCGTGCTCGCCGGAGCAGGCAGTCGCTACACCTACTCGGCCAACACCCTGGCCATAAAAGAAGCCAAAGAACAAAACCTCGAATCTTTAGCCCTGGTAGGGATGAGTTGCCAAACTTCCATCGGCCCCGTCATGTGGCATCGCAAGGTCGGTAAAGCCGGAAAACCCATCAAACTCAACATTGGCCTGCTCTGCTCCAAATCATTCGACGACTCGATATTTGAAGAACTTTTCGAAGCCAAATATGGGCTCGTCAAAGCCGACATGACCAAAATGAACATCAAAGGGGTGTTCCAAATTTGGATGCGTAACGGCGACTACCACGAAATCAATCTCAAAGAATGCCACGCCTGGACCAGAGAAGGCTGCCACCACTGCCCCGACTTCGCCGCCGAACACGCCGACATCTCCACCGGAGGCATCGGCGAAAACAAAGACTGGACCCTAACCATTGTGCGCACCGAGCTAGGCCGTCAAATCATCATGAAAATGCTTGAAGAAGGCGTCATTGAAGGCCGACCCGGCGACAGCGACCCCGGAGCCATTGCCCTCATGAACAAACTGGCCGCTAAAAGCCGTGCCCGTTGGCCAGATTGGGCCAACAAAAGTGCCCGCCAAGGCATCGAAGTAAAAGCCGGTTAGTTAAAAGCGGCCGTTGGACACTCGCCTATTGGCAAGAAACCACCGCGTCGGTGTACCAACTAAACCCATCGGCTAAACCCGTTTCGGTGAGTTCGCCAGCGTTCTCACGAATATGGTTATCCAACGCTTTGAACTCTTCATAAGTAACCGCATCTTGAATACCTTGCAAAATGCAGCCACACAATGCTTCGCCTTGCGCCGAAGACAAGTCAGGGTTGGCCTCAGCACAGGCTTCAACAAAGTTGCGTTCCGCCAAAGCATCTTGTTCGTCCCACCCATTAGGGGTAGACGAATTAGCGCAACCGGCTAGCAACATGAAGGCCGCCAAAATGGCAACCAGACGAGAGGTACGAGAGTTCTTCACAATCGGTGAGGTTATCGCCTGAAACCGACTCAGCGTTGGCTAGCCAAAACCTTGGCCCGTTCTAACACTTCATCAAACATCGGTTCGGTCAAACGGCCCGTAAAAGTATTCTGCTGACTCACATGGTACGAACACAAAATAGTGCGGCCGTCCGGCAACGGAGCCTCTACCCCATGGCCAAATTTAGGCCGGGGCGATAAACCAAACTCTTGCGCCGTGGCCTGATAACCAATCTGGCCTAACACCACCACCACCCGCACCTCGGTCAAAGCCGCCACCTCACGTTCAAAAAACGGTCGGCAAGCAGCCCGCTCATCTGGCGTAGGTTTATTAGCCGGCGGCGCACATTTAACCGGTGCCGTAACAAAAACACCCGTCAAAGCCAAACCATCACCCCGATGGGTAGCTTCCGGCTGATTCGCTAACCCCACCCGGTGAAGCGCCGCAAACAAGAAATCTCCTGAACGGTCACCGGTAAAAACCCGGCCTGTGCGATTGGCCCCATGAGCCGCCGGAGCCAAACCCACCACCAAAATACGGGCCAGCGAATCACCAAACCCCGGCACCCCTTTACCCCAATAATCTTGGTCCCGGTAAGCCGCCCGTTTTTCTAAAGCTATTTGTTCACGCCACGTCACCAAACGCGGGCAAGTCCGACAACCCACCACTTCGTCATGAATCACCTTCAGTGTTCTCGTAGCATCCATCCTGGCAGGGTAGATTAAATAACCCATGGCCTCCACCTTTACCCAACCAACCCTGGTGCTTTACGTTCGCCACGGACGCACCCCCACTACCGGTACCACCCTGCCCGGCCGAGCCCCCGGGCTACACCTTGCCGCCGAAGGAAGCGCCCAAGCCGAAGCGGTAGCCCAACACCTGGCCGAGTTGGCCACTGGCAAAACCAAAAAAGCAGTAGCCGCCGTTTACGCCTCGCCCATGGAACGCACCCAAGAAACCGCCGCCCCCATCGCCCGAGCCCTCAAACTACGGGTACGTAAAGCCCCCGGCCTCAACGAATGCGATTTCGGCAAATGGACCGGGCGGCGGCTAAAAGAACTCTTCCGCCTCAAAGCCTGGACCACCGTGCAACGCCAGCCCAGCGTGTTTCGCTTTCCCGGCGGCGAATCTTTCGCCGAAATGCAAGCCCGCATCACCGGCCAAGTAGCGGACTTGGTGGCCCAACACCCCGGCCAAACCATTGTTTGTGTCTCTCACGCCGACCCCATCAAAGCCGCATTGGCCGCCGCCTTAGGCACCCCTCTTGACCTCTTTCAACGCATCGTGGTGGGGCCCTGTTCGGTAAGCGCCGTGCTTTACACCGCCGAAAAACCCGTAGTGCTCACCGTCAACAACTCCGGGCCGCTCACCGGGTTAAACCTCTCATGAACCGGCCAGAAATAAACTGGGACGACACCGACGTCTTCGCCACCGGCACCACCGGGCCCTCAGGGAGACGAGTTTTTTACCTTCAAGCCCAACGAGCAGGCGACCTCGTTTCGCTCAAACTGGAAAAGCAACAAGTGGCCGGACTCGCCGAATTCTTACACCGCATGCTCGACGACCTGCCCCCCGTCGAACAACCCAAAACCGACCCCACGAGCCTTGCTGCTTCGTTTACCGAACCCGGCGAACCCGCTTGGGTCATCGGCAGCCTGGGCGTCACCTACCAGCAAAGCACCGACCGGCTCGTACTTTTTGTCGAAGAACTCATACGAGACGAAGACACCGAACCCGCCCAAGCACGCTTTCCCCTAAGCCGCCACCAAGTCGCAGCATTTGTTGAACAGGCACGGAAATTAGTCACTGAAGGCCGACCTCCCTGCCCCCTTTGCCACGAACCGTTAGAAGCCACCAACGACGGTTGGTGCCCCTGTGTCAACTGAGCAAACCAGTTACCCCACAGAACCAGAAAGCCCGTTTCGACCTCGGCCGCCTTTAGAAGATGACCGGGCTCTCAACGCCCTCACCCACGGCGACCTCACCGTGTTAGGGCAAATGCCTTGGTCGTCAAACGCCACCTGCCTAGTAGATATTTCTTACGGCGACCTTTTTATTCAAGGGGTGTACAAACCCGCCCAAGGCGAACGCCCCCTTCACGACTTTCCCCTCGGCATCTACCGGCGCGAGGTTGCTGCATGGGAACTCACCAAACAGTTGGGTTGGGGGTTGATCCCTCCCACCGTTTTACGTGACGGGCCACACGGCGAAGGCTCAGTGCAGCTTTATATTCCCTGCGACTACGCACAGCACTTTTTTACCCTGCGAGAAAACCCCGCCCACCACCCCGCCCTACAACGACTCGCCGCTTTTGACCTCGTGTCCAACAACACCGACCGCAAAGGCGGGCATGTCCTAGCCGGCGACGACGAAAAAATCTGGGCTATTGACAATGCCTTAAGTTTCCATCAACAATTCAAAGTACGCACCGTCATATGGGATTGGGCCGGCCAACCACTCAGCGAAGAACTCCTAAACGACCTATGGCGCCTGGTGAGTGACGGGCCTTCACCAGCGCTCGCCGCTTTACTTGACCCATTCGAAACTGATGCTTTGATCACCCGGTCACGAGCCCTCGCTACCAACGGGTGCCTTCCCCACGACACCGGTGGGCGTTCCGTACCCTGGCCGCTGCTATGACCGACCCATCAAAACAGCACTTAGACGACCTCCTCAACAGCGGCGACCTCGACGGTTTGCTGCGCCTCATAGACGACACCTGCGACCAAGCCCAATGGGAAGTGTTGGAATCGCTGGCCCAACGAGCCCGCACGGCCACCGAACGTGGCCACCAACTCTGGCCCGCCGCCGACCACGCCGAACATCGCTTGGCCAAGCAAGGGCCCGCCGAGTTTGCGGCTCGAGCCGTACTGCGTGACCAGCAACGCTTCGGCATAGCTTCACTAGCCGAAGTGGCAGCATCAGAAAACTTTTGGACAGAACTGGACTCTCATTTGCCCGCCGGCTCTGTGCGGGCCCTTGTTGCTCATGAGTGCATCGCCCGTGGCCAGGACCTCACCGGAGTTGACCTCCCGGGCGACCCATTAGGGCTTACTCTCACGCTCGCTTCGTGGGAACCAGCCACCGAAGGACCCACCATCAAGGCCTACGACATTGACGACCCTGCGCCCAGTTTCGGAGCGTTTGAGACAGTGGCCTTGCCGGGATCGGGTACCGCAAGCAGCGACTCGGCAACGGAGGCTCTACGCGACCTGGTGCGCACCTGGACCGACCATTCCAACGGCACCTCAAAAGCAGTAGCCGTCGCTGGCACGGCCGCTGAGGCGCTCGCCGCCTTAGACCTTGACCAAGTGCAACTCTCTTGGCTCACCGCAGCCCAAGCGTGGAGAGCCATGTCGTGGGCTGCCGCCTCTGGAGGGGCCCACGGTCGGCGCCCTGGTTGCGCTCGGGGACGTTTCGACACCTGGTGGTGCGCCGCAGCGCTTACCGGGCTCAACGAGGACGAAGACCCTTGGCCACCCGAACCAGAAGAATTAGGGACGGCTTTAGAAGAACTCCGTTGGGGCACATGGAAGACCGCTCAGCAAACAGCTGGTTGGCAACTCAACTTGGTAATCGAAGACCCCAGCCATGGTTTGGCTTGGGCTTTGGCCGCTCACGACCTGCGAGATTAGCCTCGGGCTTCGAGTGCTTCAATCAGTTTGGGCAACACCTTGTGCACATCGCCCACAATGCCGAGATCCGCTACCCCAAAAATGGGTGCCTCTTCGTCTTTGTTGATGGCGATGATGTTGGCACTGCCTTTCATCCCAACCAAATGCTGAGTGGCACCAGAAATACCACAAGCCAAATAAACGGTTGGTTTTACAACCTTGCCGGTTTGGCCGACCTGGTAGGAGTAAGGAACCCAACCGGAGTCCACCACTGCTCGAGAAGCGCCGGGGGCGCCTTTGAGAAGTTTGGCCAGACTTTCGATCATCTCGTATTTTTCGGCTTCGCCCAGGCCACGCCCGCCCGAAACAACAACCGCTGCTTCGTCAAGTTTGGGGCCGCTGGTTTCTTCTACGAAACGGTCTTTAACCAGCGAAGTGCCGGTGTTGCCGGTGTTGCCGGCGGCCAAAGAGCCCACGGCGGCCGCTGCGCTACCGGTAGAGGATGCTTCGAACGACTTGGGACGTACCAAGAAAATTGCGGTGCTGTCACTGGTAAAGCCGGTGGTTACGTTTACTACGCCACCAAACACTGGTTCGACACCCAACAAACGGTCACCGTCAGCAACCAAGTCAACCACGTTGGTGATAACCGGAGCATCAAGTTTAGCCGACAAACGACCGGCTATATCACGTCCGTCGTAGGTGGTGGCGCACAACACGACGTCAGGGCCGGTGCCGGCAGCGATTGCTCCGGCAATCGCCGAAGCGATTTGTGGACCGGCTAAGCCGCCGGTCAGGTCGCCGATCGATTGCACACTGGTTGCTCCATGAGCACCAAGTTCAGTCGCTAAAGCGGCAGCATCGCCGTGAACGATTACCTCTACGGTGTCGGCCAACTCACGGGCCTTGGTCAGTAACTCAAGGGTGGAGCTCGAAGCAGACCCGTTGGCGGCTTCGCCGTAAATCCAGATAGTTGAAATTCCCATGATGATCTCCTAAAGAACTTTGAGGTCGTCCAGGAACGCCACAATGCGTTCGTGAGCGTCACCTTCGTCGACAATAATTTCTCCGGCTTCCCGGGCCGCAGCCTCGGTCACCTCAGTAATTTCTTGGCGAGCACCAGCCCAACCAACAGTGCTGGCGTCAATCCCTAAACCAGCCAAGTCAAGTTCTTCGACTGGCTTGTTTTTGGCGGCCATAATGCCTTTGAAAGACGGGTAGCGGGGTTCAACTACACCAGCAGTTACCGACACTACGCAAGGCAGTGGGCATTCAACTTCGTCGTAGCCATCTTCGGTTTGACGTTTTACCGTTACCGTGTCGCCGTTTATGGTGATCTCTTTGGCGAAAGTAACCGAAGGCAGGTCAAGCAGCTCAGCAATTTGCACAGGGACGGTACCGGTGTAGCCGTCGCTGGATTCTGTAGCGGTCAAAATCAAAGTCGGTTCGCTGCGTTTGATGGCTTCGACCAGCACTTTGGCAGTAGACAATGAGTCGGAGCCAGCTAGGGCTTCGTCGCTTACCAACACGGCGCTTGCCGCACCCATGGCCAGAGCGGTGCGTAAACCACCGACCTCGTTGTTGGGAGCCATGGAGACCAAGCGCACTTCGCCTTCGTCGGATCCGTCGAGGAGCTGTAGGGCCATCTCTACTCCGTACGAATCTGATTCGTCCAGGATGAGTTTGACATCACGCTTGAGGGTTTTTGTTTCGGGGTCCAGAGCACCAGGGTCAGCTGGGTCGGGAATCTGTTTTACACATACGACTATGTTCATGGTTCGTATTCTGCCTTCCCTTAACCCTTTCCCAACAAATTCAGCCCACTTTTTCTCCCCCGGTCATCCGTCACCCCAACCCTCGCCCTACTTCGTGACGTGGGGTCTGCCCCACGTCACGGACTTTGGGGTGAGGTAGTCTTTGGGGGTTATGAAATTGCTTCTTGTGGTGAACCCTTCGGCGTCGTCGGTAACGGCACGAACGCGCATTGTTATTCAAAAAGCATTATCGGCCGATCACCGACTCGAAGTAGCCGCCACCAGCCGGCGTGGGCACGCCACCCGGCTGGCACAAAGCGCCGCCAACGACGGCTTTGACATGGTGGTAGTCCTCGGTGGCGACGGCACCCTCAACGAAGCAGCCAACGGCCTCGCCGGAAGCGTAACCGCCCTCGCCGCACTCCCCGGAGGATCCACCAACGTATTTGCCCGCACCATCGGCCTGCCCGACGACCCCGTCGAAGCCACCGGCGCCCTCCTCGACGCCATTGACGCCGGATCCACCAAACGCATCGGCCTCGGCAACATCAACGACCGCTACTTCCTCTTTAACGCCGGTATCGGATTCGACGCCGCCGTCGTCGAACAAGTAGAACGACGCGGCGGGCTTCTCAAGCGCTTCGCCGGGCACCCATTGTTTGTAGCCGCCACCCTCAACACCTGGTTCCGCCACTACGACCACCGACGCCCCGGGTTCAAAGTCACCATTGACCAGAAAAAAGATGGCCATCAACCAGAAGAAAAACCCAGCGTGGATGGCATGTTCACCGTATGCCTCAACACCGACCCCTACACCTACCTCGGCACCCGCGGCATCTCCTTCGCCCCCCAAACCACCCTCGACACCCCGCTAGCCGTGGTCACCTTCCGCTCCCTGTCCCCCACCCGACTCGGCCCAGTATTTGCCAACGCCCTAGGTTTCGGCCGCGGCCAAGTAGCCGACAGTGGGTTCATAGACCACCACACCGACGTCACCCAAGCCACCATCACCGCCTACCACCCCGTGCCCTGGCAAGTCGACGGCGACTATCTGGGCCAAGCCGAAGAATTCCATCTGCGCCACGAACCCGACGTACTGGACCTAGTCATCCCCCTCGGCAACAGCCGAACGGTTTAGCAAACGAACACCAGGCCGGGGCTTGCCCGCAGCCGAAAATCAAGCCAAGGCGTCTAAGACCCGGCGAGCCACGCCCGGCAGATTAGTGATGATGCCGTCCACACCCCAAGAGGCCAACTCAGCAATACGTTCCTCGTCGTCGACCGTCCACACCAAAACCTTTAAGCCCCGGTTATGTGCACCATCCACCAAAGATTCGTCCACCAGTTCATCCCACGGATGGATCGCCCCATGCCCATGGTCCACCGTGCGGTCCAAAATCAAATGTGACCCGATGCGTTCCACCGTCAACCAACCCGTCGGCAAATTGGGGTCCGTTTCACGAATATGGTCAACAGCGCGAATATTAAACGACGACACCCTCACCAACTCCGGCGGTCGGTAAGCCGTTGCTAAACCCACTACCGCCTCACACACCATCGCCATGTCTTCGTGATCTGGTTCTCCCGGCAGGCTCTTAATTTCAATATTGACCCCCAGACCGTCTACCGTTTCGAAGGCCTCAGCCAAACTCGGAATGTGCTCGGGCAACTCCTCAGCAGTCAAGTCTCGGATGAGTTGGCCATCAGTTAAGTGAGCATCGTGATGCACCACCAGCACGCCGTCGGCCGAACGCCGCACATCCAACTCCACCCAATCGGCGCCCTGCTGACGCGCCCCAGCGAAGGCCTCCACCGTGTTTTCAAGATGGTCAACCGAGGCCCCCCGGTGAGCAATCACCAAAGGCCGACGAGAAGGAGCGTTTAAAGAAGTGTCGGTCATAAGAATCTAAAGAGAACCTAGCCGATGGCTAAGCAACCGGCTCCTGTGCATCGTCCCACGGCCCCGACAAACGGCTGCTCGGGATACGCACCTCGGCCACCGTACCCGTACCTTTTTTCACCGGCGACAACGTAATGGTGCCCCCCAACTGGCTTTCTACAAAAGTACGCACAATGGTGAGACCCAAACCATCAGACTCCGCCAGGTCGAACCCCTCAGGCAAACCCACCCCATCATCGGTGACCCGCACCAACAACATGTCGGTACGCCGGTCCAACACAATATGCACCCGACCCGGTTCGCCACTTTCTGGAACCGTCGCCCCGCGGTAAGCATGATCCACCGCATTTTGCAACAACTCGGTCAGCACCACCGCCAAAGTAGTAGTCATCTGCGACGGCAACACCCCCGCCTCTCCTTCCACCGTAAACGACAACGGCCGCTCCGGCGAAGAAACGCTTTCCTCCACGACACGAACCAAAGGCCGTACCAAATCAGTAAACGCCACATCATCATCCGGACTTTGGGCCAACGTTTCGTGCACCACCGCAATAGCGGCCACCCGGCGCACCGACTCCTCTAAAGCCGCCCGAGCCTCCACGGACTTCAAACGACGACCCTGCAAACGCAGCAACGACGAAATAGTTTGTAAATTATTTTTTACCCGGTGATGGATCTCACGAATAGTGGTGTCTTTAGATACCAACTGGCGATCCCGGCGACGCAAATCAGTCACATCACGCACCAACACAATGGCTCCCGTAGCGGTGCGACCATCAAGCAAAGGAAGGCAATGTGATACCAAAGCCACCTCACGACCCTCATCTAGTTCGCTGATAACGGCCGCCCGTCGGGCAAATGCCTGGCGCAACATTGTGGCCTCTAAGCCGGTGTCTTCTAAACGCGAACCCACCGCCGCCCGGCGCATACCCAAACGATGCAACGCCGACACCGCATTAGGAGAAGCAAACTCAATATGCCCCTCAGCATCCACCAACAACAAGCCGTCCCCTACCCGGGGCGTGCGGTGGCGCAAGCGCTCTTCTTCTTGATAAGGAAAATCGCCGCGATCAATCATGTCAACAAAGCGGCGAAATACTCGACGATAAGTACGTTCTTGCACCGTGGCCGGACGGTCCTCGCTAAACAAACGCTCCCGCGCCAGCACCGCCACCACCTGGCCATCTACCCGCACCGGCACCGCCCGAATAGAAACCTCACGGTCAGCACCGATTTGCACCAGACCTTCGGTTATCACCCCGCTAGCCAAACACTCATCTACCACCGGGCGGCGATCCGAAGAAAACGTTTGCCCCACCAAGTCAGCGCGATACAAGGTCATACCAGTGGTGGGGCGCATGTGCCCCAACAGCACCAAATCAGCTTGCGCCTCCCCAGCCTTGGGGGCGTAAAGTAAAAGGTCAGCAAACGACAAGTCGGCCAGCAACCCCCACAAACTGGTGAGGTTTTGCAGATGCTCTATCTCTGCTTCACCCATTGCCGTGTGTTCACGACAAAGTTCGCTCAACGTAGCCATAGTAAAAGCCTAGAACAACCAGCCCGTTGACCGTTATTTCGGTTAATTAAAACCCATCGGGCTCGCCAACTCTTCGCTGCCCAAGTCAACGTACGCCACCTTGTCAGTAGGTACCCCTACCCGGCGGCCTTTGGCATCAGTCAGCCACAACATGGCAGACTCACCGGTGAGCGCCGCCTCAATTTCGGCTTGCAAGGCTTCGTGATCGGTGCCTTCTGGCATTTCCAAAGTGATCTCTTTGGGAGTATTCGAAACCCCTATACGTACGTCCATGATTTTTCTTTCTCTTAGATTCTTCAGCGTTGCTGCGGATTATTGATGAACTTAGTCCACCAGATTGAGTTCTGGGTGGGAGCGTTTGGTGGGTTTGAGATCTTCATCTACGATCCGGGCCATAGCGGCAAATACTGTTCCGGCTTCACTGGTTTGATCAACCGCAACAGGGTTTCCGGTGTCGGCCCCTACCCGTAAGACAGGCAGCAACGGTACTTGACCGACCAGAGGTACTTCGAGTTGCGTGGCCAAAGCTTGCCCGCCACCTGCCCCAAAGAGCTCGTAGCGGGTGCCGTCGTCGCCCATAAACCACGACATGTTTTCAATAACCCCGGTGACGGCAATGTTCATTTTCGCGGCCATGTAGGCCGCTCGTTGCGCTACTTTTTGCGCAACGGCTTGTGGGGTGGTAACCACCAACATTTCGGCGGTGGGCAAAAACCCGGCCAAAGAAATCGAAATGTCACCAGTGCCGGGAGGTAAATCAACCAGCAGGTAGTCTGGTTCGCCCCAAGAAACGTCGGTCAAAAACTGTTCTAACGCTTTGTGCAACATGGGGCCTCGCCACACCACTGGCTGGTCTTCGTCGGCGAAAAACCCCATGGAGATACAGCGCACCCCGTGGGCTTCGGGCGGGATCAACATGTCGTCGATCACGGTAGGCGGTTCAGCGATGCCCAACATGCGCGGGATAGAGAACCCCCACACGTCGGCGTCTACCACGGCGACGTCTTTTCCTCGGTGGGCTAAAGCAACCGCCAGGTTGGCGGTTATTGAAGATTTGCCTACCCCGCCTTTACCGGAGGCAATAAGTAGCACCCGAGTGTTGTTTCCGGGCCGCCCAAAAGGCACCCCCGAGGCGGGCGGTGCTTGGCTTTCGGCTTGCACCGAAATGCCGGCTGGTCCTGATTTATCCTGCTGGTCGTTCATCTTGGCGGAGTCTACCTCTCTCTCACCGTCCCCCTTAAAAAAACAAAGATTACTGGTCGTTCGTGTTTTCGTAAGCGGCGGGATCTAGATGGCTAGGCTGTCATTGTGGATGGGTCACCCCTCACGCCGACCGAGTTCGCCTCGGCTGTTACGGCGATAACCAGCGCCTTCGGGGATCCCACGCGTCGCGACATCTACTTGCTGGCTCGCGGAAACGACCAAGGGGTTACCGCCAGCACTGCTGCTCAAGAATTTGGCTTGCACCCCAACGTGGCTCGCCACCATTTAGACAAACTGGCGGGCGGCGGCTACCTCGAAGTAGTCATTGAACGCACAGAGGGAGCCCGCGCCGGCCGCCCCTCAAAGCACTACCGGGTAACCAACCCCGACAGCCCGCTGGAACTCCCCATCCGTCAAGACTCTGTGCTGGTCAGTTTGCTTGGCCGGGCCTTGGCTTTATTGCCCAACGACCAAGCGGAAAAAATGGCCGAAGAAGTAGGGCGAGAAGTCGGCCAAGCCATGGCCGAGGCCATCAGCCCCGACGAGGTACAGCACTCTTTTCAGTCCTCCATGCAAATGGTGGCCGATGCGTTAACCGCCCATGGTTTCGCCGCACGAGCCGAGCATTCGAACACCTCATCTGGTTTGCGCATCGTGGCTGAGCATTGCCCCTTTGGCGGCGCGGCCATTGAGCACCCGGTCATTTGCGCGGTGGACCGCGGCTTGGTTAAAGGCATGCTGATTGCCCTTTACGGCGAGACCTCTCCCGACCAGTCTTCGTCGCTGCCCATGGGTGATGCGGTGTGTGTCACCGACATCACCGCTTGACGGCGACCCAAAATGAATCGCCGGTATTTTGATCACGCTTCGTCATCGCCGCTGCGCCCCGTTGGGCGAACGGCCATTGATAAAGCCCTAGATTTAACCGGCGACCCTGGGCGCATTCATAGCGAAGGCATGTCGGCTCGTCACGCCGTGGAGGTAGCGCGCCAGCAGGTGGCTGACTTTTTTGGAGCACGTAGCCGAGAAGTGGTTTTTACTTCAGGGGCCACGGAATCTATCGCCGTGGCTTGCTTTGGTGCCGCCCAACGTAACCCGGGGTCACCCAGCGTGCTCTCGGCGATGGAGCATTCAGCAGTACGGCTCAATGCCCAACGTCACGGGCCGGTGCAGTCAATTTCTGTTGATCAAACCGGTCGAGTAGACCTCGACCAACTGTTGGCCACGCTCAGCCAACAGCCAGCCATTGTGCACCTGCAACAAGGCAACCACGAAGTAGCCACCCTTCAAGACTTGGCCCCGGTGGGAGCGGCTTGCCGTGACCACGAGGTGTTATTGCATGTTGATGCCGCCCAAGCCGGAGGGCATATGGCGCTGAACTTTGCCGACCTCGGGGCCGACCTGGTTTCGGTGAGCGCCCACAAGTTTGGCGGCCCAGTAGGTGTCGGCGCTTTGCTTATTCGCCGAGGCTTGCGCTTGGCTCCCCTTTTGTTGGGCGGCGAGCAAGAACGGGCTCGCCGTGCTGGGTTAGAAAACACCCCGGCCATCGCCGGTTTTGGAGCCGTCTGTGCCGCCTTGACCCCCGAAGTTCTGGCCAGCGAAGAAACCCTGGCTCGCCAACAAACGATTCGGCTCGCTACCGGATTATCGGCGCTTGACGGGGTCACCCTTTACGGCCACCCCAACTATCGGTTGCCGCATCTGGTTTGTTTAGGCATTGACGGCGTTGAACCTCAAGCGGTGTTACTGGGCTTAGACCGCTTAGGTATTGCCGCCCACTCGGGAAGCGCTTGTGCCTCCGAAGGGCTCGAGCCCTCGCCGGTGCTTGAAGCCATGGGGGTCGATGCCCACCGGTCGCTGCGCCTTTCGGTGGGGTGGACCACCACCGACGACGATGTTGAGGACGTTTTGGAAGCCGTATCTCAGGTGCTGGCCGAACTCCGGGCGTTACGCCCATGATCTACCTGATACGCCACGCCTCAGCCGGCGACCCTTACCGCTGGGACGGCGACGACGTTGACCGCCCCTTAGATGACCGCGGCCAGCAACAGGCCGCCGATTTAGCAGAGGCACTAGGTGGCCAGCCCATAACCCAAGTGCTTTCTAGCCGAGCCGTACGTTGCCAAGAAACGGTAGGCCAACTAGCCAATCAACTCGGGTTGGCGGTCACCGTAGAACCCGACCTGTTTGAAGGCGCCCACGCCGCCGCCACCGCCCTGGTAAAAAACCTGGCCCGCAACCCAGAACCCGGCCATGTGGCGCTCTGTAGCCACGGCGATGTCATCCCCGAAATACTCCGAGACCTCACCATGGACGGCGTGGAACTAACCGGTGGTAGAGGCTGCGCCAAAGCATCCCTCTGGGCACTTGAGCTTGATCAAAAGCAAATTGCCAGCGCCCATTACTCAGCCACCGCCGCTGACTTAATTTTTTAGCCCAGCAAACCCTCCGCGGTAAGCAGTTCTACCAAAGCAGCCGGCGGGTCAGCCAACGCGGCAAAAGCCGCCGCATCGGCCGCCGCTCCCTCGGCGTCTTCTAACAACACGCTGCGCACCAAGGCCCGATAAGCCAAGGCATTGGGGTGCGCTGACTCTAAGACCAAAGCCTCATCGAGTGCTTCGACTGCTAAACCCAACAAATCTGGTTCGAAGGTAACGGCCAGCAGCCATCCACGCTCCGCCAACAAAGGCGCCGGCTGAGCAGTCACCTCTATGCCGGAATCCAACAACGTTAACGCCATCAACAAATCGCCTTGAGCCGCCAACGACGAAGCAATACGCTCACGCAAATGGCTGGCCGCCAACAAATCGCCCACAATGGGAGGCGCCGCCAACGTGTCTAAAACCAACAAATCTTGGGCCGCAGCAGCCGCCTCTTCGTCGGCAAACAACATCGAAGCCCGAAAAACTCGGGCATCGGGGTACGCCGGGTCCAGGGTCACCGCATCGCTAATGTCTACCCGAGCCAAGAGTTGGCCGCCCGAACGCCACAACGCCCAAGCGCGGTAAGTCAACGCCTCCACGTTAGAAGGCTGAAGTTCAAGCACCTCGGTATAGAGCGTTATGGCCTCCTGAGGAGCAGCCACCCCCGCTTGAGCCAACAAGGTGCGGGTCGAAGAGCGAATCTCCCCCGAACCGGTTTCACCGGCCCCCCGACTGCCTGAAGTTTGCGCCACCAACAAACCTGCCCCCACCGCCAACACCGCAATACCTAACAAAACCATCGGGCGAGAAGACTTTTTAGCCGACGCACGCCCAGTGCTGGCCCCCGACCAACGCCGTAACGCCAAAACCAAACCAGTAACCGCCGCCACCGCCAACACCACCGGCAACACCCACACCAGCCCAGTTAAACCCGAACCCTGCGGGGTGTAATCAATGTCTTGACCAAAACGCTCCACCAACTCGGTGCGCACCATGGCATCGGTAGCACCCTCATCGACCATGCGGGCAATTTCGGTACGGATCGCTCGAGCAATAGGCACATCAGACTCAGCCACCGACTGGCCAGAACAAACCGGGCAAGCAAAATTTTCAGCCAACTGGTGGGCCCGATCAGCATTGGTCAACACCGGTTGGGTCGCCACCTCAGAAACCACCAAAGCCCCCAAAACCAAAACCACTAAAGCCAGCCAGCGAAAACGATTCATGATCCTCGGGCCTCCACCAACATGGCTTCCAAGTCAGCCTGCACCACACCGCCAATAATTTTGGCAGCCACAAACCCGGCCGACGACACCAGGTAAGACTCCGGCACCGCTACCACGCCCCAGTCCACCGCAATACGCCCCGTGTCGGTGACTAAGACCGGCCAATCCCCGCCGTTACTGCGAAAAAACTCTTCTACGGCGGCCGGCGAATCGGCAAAAGCCACCGTCACCACCCGCACATCATCGGCCTCAGCATGGGCCTCGGCAAAAGCCACCAACTCAGGGTGTTCACGCACACAAGGCACACAAGTAGTAGAAAAAAAGTTGACCACCACCCAACGGCCGCGTTGTAAATCCAACCGCCAAGCCTCGCCACTAGTTGTAGTGCCTTCAATGGGAGGCGCTCCTTGGCCAACCAAATGAGTGGTCATGCGGTCTGGGCCCGACTCTCGCGTGGCCAACACCCCCACCAGCGTCAACAGCATCAACCCCACCAGCAGTGCTTTGACCCGCACCGACCTCATGTCGTTGCCTCTACCAAAACGTCGTCGTCTTTTTTGCGGCGGCGCTCCGGAATGGCCGCCAGCAAAGTACCGGCCGCCATGACCGCTCCCCCTACCCACAGCCACCACACCAAAGGCTGCACGGTGGCCCGTACCACCGTAACTTGGCCGCTCTCATCGGGAACCACCAACACCGACAGTTGGACATCATCCCACCAAGTAGACCGGGTGGTCGGCGTGCCAATGGCCTGCCCGCCAAAAGGGAACACATTTATGGCCGGAGTAAATGTTTGCCCATCCAAATTTATAAGCACCAAAGTCTGTGTTTTCTCGGGCAACTCCCGCACCTCAACGCCACCAAAAATCAGCGTGTGACCCGAAAACGAAACCTCTTGGCCGAGTTCGTCAAAACTAAACTCGGCTTGACGCACATACGACGACGATATGGCCAAAGCCACCGCCACGATGGCCACCCCCACATGCACCACCATGCCGCCACTCGCTCGGCCCACCAAACCTCGCCAACCCCGAGAACGCACCGCCAAAATCAACGGGCGCAACGCCCCGCCGGTAGCAAACCCGGCCAAACCAACCGCCAAGGTGGGCGCCCAACCACGCAACCCCAACCCCACACCAGCCAGCATGACCATGACCCCGCCAACCGCCGGCCACCACAAACGACGAGAGAGCACCTCGGCCCCCGCCCGGCCCCACGGCAAAGCCGGCGCCATAGCCATCAAAAACAACAGCATGAAACCAATGGGCATAGTCATGCGCTCGAAATAAGGGTTGCCCACCGAAATACGGTCCCCGTTGGCGGCTTCCACCAACAACGGATACAACGTGCCCAACAACACCACAAAAGCAAAACCAGCAAACAACAAGTTGTTGACCAAAAAAGCCCCCGTGCGTGAGGCCACCGCATCAATGCGCCCCTCGGCCCGCAACACGTCACCCCGCCAAGCAATAAGCCCCACCGTAACCACCACAATCAAAGCAAAAAAAGCTAAAAACATGGGGCCGATACCCGACTCGGTAAAAGTATGCACCGACTCAATAACCCCCGACCGGGTAAGAAAAGTGCCCAAAATAGTCAAAGCAAAAGTGGCACACAACAACGAAAGATTCCACACCCGCAACATGCCCCGCCGCTCCTGCACCATCACCGAATGCAAATAAGCGGTACCGGTTAGCCAAGGCAACAACGAAGCATTCTCAACCGGATCCCACGCCCAATAACCACCCCAACCCAACACCTCATAAGACCACCAAGCCCCCAACAAAATCCCCACACTTAAACAACCCCACGCAATAAGCGTCCACCTGCGGGTCTCTAACAACCAACCCTCACCCAGGCGGCCAGTAATAAGCGAAGCCAAAGCAAAAGCAAAAGGCACCGTAAAACCCACATAGCCCAAATAAAGCACTGGCGGGTGAAAAGCCATCAACAAATGGTTCTGCAACAACGGGTTAGGCCCCGGGCCGTCATAGCCCGCCCATGGAGAGAACTTGGCAAAAGGAAACGCCGGGCCGGCCAGCAGCAAGAAAAAGAACACGCACACCAACAGCAAAACCAGTAACGCCCAAGCCACCATTTTGTCGTTCAAGCGCTGGCGAAAACGCCAAGTAACCATGCCCACATAGCCCGCCAAAATCAGTACCCACAACAAAATGGAACCCTCAAGGGCCGACCACAAAGTAGCGAAATTAAACAAGGCCGGTGTGCGGTGACTGCCATGTTCGGCCACAAAAGCCACCGTAAAATCTCGAGTAATAAGCGCCCGTTCCATAACCGCAAACTGGCCCACGGCGGCCACCAACACCGCTGCTACAAACCAACGCACCCGCCACAAAAACCGCTCATCGCCGGTAGCCAACCCCCGAACCAGCGAAAAAACCCCCAAAAGCGAAGCCGCTAAACCCAAGGCAACAAACAAAGCCCCTAACGAAGCATTCACCCAGTAACCCCGCAAGCATCAATATCGGCGGTGCGTTCCTCGTCAGTGCGGTAATCATTGTCGTGCTTGACCACCATGTGATCAGTGCGCAAAAACCATCCATCGTTAGCGGCCGCCGGCAAACTAGCTAAACCCGGCGGGCTCCCCGCTTGCCAGGAACCCTGCAACACCACCGGCACCCCCGGCTGAAACAACTCAGCCGGGTCACCCACATGGGCTACATCGGCAAACACGCCCGAAGCACAAAAAGTAAAGACCACCGCCGCCTCACCATCAAGGCGAGTTTCGACCAAACCCGGCAACGGCGTACCTACCACCCGAAAGCGGCTGGCCAACAACTCAGGGCGTTCTTCTACTGCTTCATCAACTTCATAAAAAACCAGCGTGGCGTCACCCAAAGTAACGGCCAACACCGCTATCAAAGCCGCCAAAACCAAAACAATGATCGCTACCGACCCACGGCGGCGCGGCAGGCGCGGCGGGCGACTGGGTTGCGGGGTGAGGTCCTCAGCCATCGGTCGGGTTCTGAGAAGTCAACCACCGGCGCTGATCTTCAGGCACCGAAACACTCAACGCCCGGCCTCGACGTACCACCGAGACGGCATAAACCGTCAAAAGCACGGCCGCTACTCCCCAACCGCCCAGCAAATAACCAAGATGCGTCATGAAGTTTCTCCCACCGCGGAAGCCACCTCTGAACCATCGGCTTCCGCTCGACGCTCCTTGATTGCGGCCGCCACCTGATGCTCACCAGCCGCCAAGGTCAACCAACCCACCCGAAAACGGTGTAACAACAACCAAGCAAAAACCATCAAAAATACTAAAAACCCAATCATCAACGTAAACAAAGTGAGGTCCTCAATTTTTAATTCACCCAACGTGGACTTCTGATGCAGGGTGCGGTTCTCCCACCATTCCACCGAACGGTTAACCAAAGGCAAATCCACAATAGCTACCAAGGCCACCACCGCCGCCCGCCGAGCTTGCACCCGCGGGTCAGCCGCTGTGCGACGCAAAGCCAAGTAGCCCACAAACATCAAAAATAAGATCAACGTGGTCATTAAGCGCACATCGCCCCACTCCCACCAGGTGTTCCACACCGGGCGGCCCCAAATAGAGCCCGTAACCAACACCAAGAAACAAAACACTGTGCCCACCTCGGCCGCCGCATGAGCCGTTACATCCCACCAAGGAGTTCGTTTAATCAAATACCCCGCCGACGCAAAAGCCGCCAAACTATAAGCAACATAAGTAATAACCGCCATGGGCACATGCAAATACAAAAGCCGGACCGCATCAAACTGGCCAATCTCCTGGCCCGTGCTGGGGTGAATACGCACATCAGGTTCGGTCAACACAAAAGCCAACACCAACAACCCGACCAAACCCAGCAACGTAGCCAAACCTAAAGCGCGCGAACCCGGAGACCCGGTGGTCGCTACAGAAGAAGTGGGGTTCGTCATAATATTTTTAATCCTCAACCAATGCGCCGTAAGCCAACGCACCCAACGTTGAAGCCACCACAGCAAACATGGCCAACAAGCCCGTCCAGGCCCAACCATCTACCGCAGCAGCACCCAAAGCATCGTCGTAAGCCCGAGTGGCACCAATAAGCACCGGAGCCAAAACTGGAAGCAACAAGATCGGCAACAGCGTTTCTCGTACCCCCAACCCAGAGGCCAGCGCACCATAGAGCGTACCGGTAGCCGCCACCGCCAACGCCGTCACCAGCCCAGCAATTAGCCACAAAAATAAGTTCTTCACCGAGGAACCATAAAACACAATGATGCCCGCCGTCAGCAATAACTCCAGTACCAACAACTGCACAAGAATGGCTGCCGATTTTCCTAAAAACACGGCAGCCGGTGCTAAACCAGCCATACGTAGCCCAGTGGCCGCATCATCAGCGGACTCCACCGCCGACGAACGCTGCACCGCCAACAACAAACACAACAACACCGCTACCCAAAAAAGCCCCGGCGCAAACATACGCAAAGTGCGCTGATCAGCATCTAACGCAAACCCGAAAAGCACCAACACCAGCACAGCAAAAGGCGCCACCTGATTGGTCAAAACCCGAGAACGCGCCTCAATACGCAAATCTTTACTCGCCACCAACCAAGCTTCGCTCAACAAAGATTTCACTTCGGACCTCCCGTGTCCTTAACAACCAAACCGCCCGCCACCGTTACCACCCGAGGGTTCAAAGAACGCACCCGATCCAGTTCGTGAGAAGCCACCAGCACCGTGGCCCCCGCCGCCACCGCATCCGAAATAAGTTCATCAACCACATTGCGACCCGTTTGATCCAACCCAGCATGCGGTTCATCAAGCAGCCACAACTGAGGTCGACGCACCGCCAAAGCAGCCAACGAAGCACGCCGACGCTGCCCCGCCGACAAACGAGAAACCGGCAAAGACAACAAACGTTCATCCAAACCCATGCGGGCCAAGGCACCGGTCGCCCGTTGAGCGGCCAGCGACTTATCCAGCCCGGCCGCCTGCGCCCAAAAACTCACATTCTCGGCCACCGACAAATCTTCGTAAAGCCCCGTGGCGTGACCCAACATGGCCACCTGACGTCGCACCGCCCGACCATCCACACTTAAATCGTGGCCCAGCACTTGAGCCTGACCCGACTCGGGACGTACCAAACCCGCACACAACCGCAACAACGTGGTCTTTCCAGCGCCATTAGGGCCCTGCAACAACACCGTTTCTCCGGCTTCTACCGACAAACTGGCGCCCGCCAAAGCAGGAAACCGGCCCAGCAGAGCCACCACATCACAAAGTTGAATTACCGGCACCCCGTAACGGTACCGGCATCTACCGTCTACCCTGACCTTGTGGCCCTTCGTAGAACACTTTTTCCCTTGATTGTCTTTGCCCTGCTAGCCAGCGCTTGCGGCCGCTCAGACACCGAAGACCTGGCCCCCACCGACACCGCTGCACCCACCACTCTGGTAGAAACCCGGCCCACCTTGGTCGAAGAAAACGCCCCCGACTGGGTAGGCGAACCGGTCAACCTGCACGACCTCAACGCCGGCGACTGCTTCAACCAATACTCCTGGGCCACCGAAGACCGGCAAATAGAACTCAGCACCAAGGTGCCTTGCCAAGCCCCCCACCAATTCGAAATTTACAAACTGGTACAACACCCGGCCCGCACCGGCAGCCCCTGGCCTGGCGACGAAGAAATAGTGGCCTTCGCAATAAGCCAGTGCTACGAAAGCTTCGAAGGGTTCGTAGGGCTCATCTACGAACTCTCCGAACTGGAACTCGACTACCTCACCCCCAACCGCTCAAACTTCGAACACGAAATAGCGCAATTTCGCGGCGTGCACTGCTACCTCTATCTCGACCAAGGCGGCGAACTCATCGGCTCGTCACGCGGGTCGCAACGCTAAACGACCTCAACGAGAGCAAGCCCTGCCCATGATTGCGGGATAGCCCCCAACCCCTGGCCAGAATCTGGGTGCCAATATTCGGCTAAACCCGAACATTGTGCTCCCCGTCGAGTAGCAACCTGCAAACGTTGAGCCACCAAAGCATCAAACCGAGAGGCAGCCAACGTCAACAAGTAAGCCAACTGAGGCCACACCGGGCCTCGCCAATAAGCCGCCGGATCAAAGACAGGTTCACCCCGATGCACCCCACACAAGCCAAACTCGCTGCCCAAAGCCATGGGATTCACCAACTGCGCTAACGCTTGCGCCGCTACAGATGCATCCTCGGTTACCAGCAACGGCAACAACGCATCAGCAGTACGGCACCGGCCTGAGCCCTCAACCGCCGCCCCGGTGTCCACCCACGTTGCCAAAGGCTCAACCCACCGGAGATCCAACGCTGCTACTAACTGATTCGCCGCTTCAGCCATGGATTCATCGCCGGTCACTGTGGCCATCTCTCGCGCATTGAAAGCCACCAACGCATTAAACCCCACCGAACCCACCACAAACTCCGGGTTAGCCAAAGCAGCGCCATCCGGGCCTCGCTCCACCGTAGACACCAGACGATTCTTTTCGTCCACCCACTGGTTTTCCGCAAAACCTCCCGGGCAAAAATCATCCCAGCGCGGGCTGTTATCAGCACCCGACTCCCACGGATGAGCCAACAAAACAAGACCCGCCGCATCACGCCGGCGATCGTTTAACAAAAACCACAAACCCGCTTCCGCCGCTTCTATAACCCTCGCCGGCGGGGCCTGCTCGGCCCGGCAAAGCGCCGCTACCGCATGGCCGTACATAGGCGGTTGGGTCAACGACGAACCCAAATCACTACCCCACAATTCTCGGTGAAAACCCGGTTGGCGCACATAGTTGATGTGCGGCACAAACCCCGACGGCAACTGCGGACCAAACAACTGCGCCAACTCAGCCTGCGCCCGCTCCACGTTTTTCAAAGACAACCAAATCAACACATGAAAACAAGAATCCCACAACCACTGCCACGGATAGACCACAGCGTTCGGAGCGGCATAACCTTCAGGCTGCCAATGGTTGTTCATCATCTGAGCCACCGCCGACTCAAACCCTGCACCCTCTTGCCTTAGACCCATGCCAACCTGCACCTTCCTCTCCTTTCGCTTCGGCCCCACCGACGGGGTATCGGTCGTGGCCCGCAACTGGGCCCGCATGCTGACCAAACAAGGCTTTACCGTGTCTTGGGTAGCAGGCGCCTTCGAACCCGGGTGGGATGCCCCCGGAAGAACCACCGTAGTGGCCGGGCTGAACATCAACGCCACCGCACCCCCCGACCCCAACCAACTTGAATCCGCTCTCGCCGGCCAGGACCTGGTGGTGGTAGAAAACCTGCTCTCCATCCCACTCAACTTGGCGGCTTCGCGAACCGTGGCTTCTTTGCTCAACGGACGACCAGCGTTAATACATCACCACGACCCGCCATGGCAAAGGAAACGCTTTGCCCACCTAACCGAACTCCCAGCCGACGACCCAGCCTGGCGCCACGTCACCATCAACGACCTGACCAAAAAAGAAATGGCCGAGCGAGGCATTTACGCAGAAACTATTTACAACGGTTTTGACCCCAACCCGCCCACCGGAAACCGCTTGACGACACGCCGCCGACTAGGCGTAGACGACCACACCCTGCTGGTCGCCCACCCGGTGCGCGCTATAGAACGTAAAAACATCACTCAAGCCCTCAAAGTAACCACCACTTTAGGCGGCACCTACTGGCTATTGGGTCCGGCCGAAGACGGTTACGGGCCACAACTGGCTACCGAATTGGCCGCCGCCCGATGCCCGGTAATCCACGCCCCGGCCGCCAACCGAGCCGACATTTATGCGGCCGCCGACCTGGTGGCCTTCCCATCCACTTGGGAAGGTTTCGGCAACCCCCCGGTAGAAGCCGCCCTCTACCGCAAACCCGTATTCGTCGGCCACTACCCGGTAGCCGACGAACTACGCGGCCTGGGCTTTCACTGGTTTGCGCCACAAGACACCGATGCCATAGCCGAACGCCTTGACGACCCCAGCGGGCTGGCCCCCCTGCTTGACCACAATCAACAAGTAGCCAAAAACGAATTATCTATAGAACGCATGGGTCGACGTTTGGAGAACTTCATTGTTGAGGCAGGATGGCGACCATGAGTGACTCATCGGAGACCCCGGCTAAAGACCCCGTGCTGGTACAACGAGAACGGATGCGCCGCTTAGCTAGCCTCGGACAACGCTCTGGTTACCTGGCTTTCGGCGTAGCGCTCGCTCTCTTCGCCGCCGGGATGATCGGTCGCTTTACCGACGCTGTGGCCACCATTTTATTAGCGCTGCTGATCTGCGGGTCAATAATTTTAGCTCCATCTATCGTGCTCCACCATGCCGTCAAAGCCGCCGACGACCTCGACGCAGAAGACTCCGCCTAACCCCGATACCAGCCCAAGGGGCAGTGTTTACTAGGGTTAAGCCATGACCGAAGTAATAACCGCACCCCGTTTGCCGGGCCCTGAACGCCGCAAACAACTCTTAGACTCCGCACTACGGGTCTTTGCTCGGCAGGGTTACCACGAAACCTCCATGAACGCCGTGGCCAACGAAGCCGGGGTAACCAAACCGGTGCTCTACCAACACTTCGCCTCAAAACGAGAAATGTATTCCGACCTGTTGCGGATTACCGCCGACCGTTTAGCCGATGCCATTACCCAAACCCGCCTTGACCTCGGGGCAGAAGACACTCGAAGCAAAATTGAAGCCGGCTACCTTGGTTTCTTCCGCTTCTTTGACGGCGTGCCCGACGCTTTTTCGGTGCTTTACGGACCCAGCCTGGGCCACGACCAAGAACTCCGCCACGTTGCCCAACGAGTGCAAGAAGAATTTGCCGCCCGTATGGCCACCCTTATAAGTGAGGTAGGCCACGAAGAAGCCATCATCATGGCTTGGGGCCTCAACGGTCTTATCGAAGGACTGATTCGCAACTGGATGCACGAAGGTCGCCGCCGCAGCGCCGAAGAAATGGCCGCCCTCGCCACCCGCTTAGCTTGGGACGGCATGAAAAGCTTGGCTTAAGCCTCAGCAGCCAGCACTACCCCCCTAGTCGACCGGCCTCCGGGTGGGGCGAAATATCTAACGGCGGGTTTGGCAAGTTGTTGGCGGCCACCTCGGGCAAAAACTCTCTTAACCGAGTAGGCAACACCGGCACATCACTGGCCAACAACCCGTCGACCCCCCACCAGCGGGCACCCAAAAAAGCCGCCGCCTCTAAGGCTTCTAAATGTTGCGGCCGATACTCCCCACCATCGCACCACGCCACATGAATTTTCTCATCGCTATCAAAAAAGTACCCGCCAAAAGTGAACTGCACTTGTTGGGTCCACACCACCGGGCCCATTTCGGCTTCGATACCGGTTTCTTCCCAAAGTTCTCGGGCCGCCGCCACCGCTGAATCTTCACCCAGATCAATACCACCCCCGGGGATTTCCCACCACGACGGCTTAAAAGGATCCAAAGGGTCTTCGGCGTTGACCAAAAAAATCTCGTTCGACCGGTTTAGTAACACCACCCGAGCAGCCGGGCGTTTACGGCCCATCATTGGGCACACGCCACGCAACGACCCAACAAATCGAAGCGGTGAGCATTGACTACAAAACCCCTTTGAGCAGCCGAAACAACCAGTGCCTCGATGCCTGCCTCAAACTCATCGGACACCTCAAAATCATCTAGGCGACCACACGCCGTGCATTCCAAATGATGATGATGCCCGGTTAGCGACTCGTGAAGTTCAAACCGGGTGTGGTCGTCACCTGCGGTCACTCGGCGCACCACACCAGCTTCGGCGAGTTCATTTAGGTTGCGGTAAGCCGAACTTTGTGCCAAATCTTGTTGTTGCCCCGCCGACAAAACTTCGGGCAAAGTCAACGGGCGAGCAGCAGCAGCTAGCACCTCGACCACCGCATGACGCGACCGGCTATAACGCATCTGTGCCGCACGTAGACGCCGACCAACCGTGGTATGAAGTTCTTCGCCCGTGGCATGCTGGTGACCCATAACCAGAGAGCCTAACCCAAAATCCTTACTGAGAATCAGTGAGAAGATTTGGATCTCGGTGCATCAAAGCATTCCTTCGACACCGGCACACCAACACGCCATCCTGGTTGTGTACCCGATGCTCAAAAGTAACGATTCCCGTGGCCGGCTTTGATGCAGAAAGCCGAGCCGCCGCGACCTCTGTTTCAAAAGACAAGGTGTCATTCAAAAACACCGGCGCCGGAAAATCCGTTTCTTCAAAACCCAGGTTGGCCACCGTGGTACCCAACGTGGTGTCGGCCACGCTAACCCCCACCGCCAAACCAAGCGTCAACAAACTGTTCACCAAACGCTGACCAAAAACCGTGGTCGCCGCAAACTCGGCATCCAGATGCAGCGGCTGTGGGTTATGGGTCATAGCGCAAAAATCTTCGTTATCGGCTTCGGTGATAGTGCGCAACAAGTCGTGTTTGATTACCAAGCCCACCGGAAGTTGTTCAAACCATCGGCCACCGGTTGTTGAAGAAGTTGTCTCGTCCATATACCCATTGTGTCTTACCGGAGGGCCTTTACCTTGGCTACGCTCCTCACCAATGGAACAACCTCTTTGGGCACCCTCGCCCAGCCAAGCTCACGCCACCCAAATGGCGGCCTTCGCTGATACCGCTGGATGCCCGCTTGACGAACTTCACCAATGGTCCGTTAACCACCAAGAAGACTTCTGGGACTTAGTGTGGAGCCACTTTGGCATAATGGGTCACCGAGGTGATGGGCCCGCAATGATTCAGGTTGAGTCAGATCTAGCGGCCACCACGTTTTTTCCCGACGCCACCTTGAACTACGCTGAAAACCTGTTGCAACGCAACGACCACCACCCCGCACTTATTTTTTGCGGCGAAGACAACGCCACCCGCACCCTTACCTGGGCGCAACTCCACCACCTAGTGTCACAGTTGCAACAAGGGTTAGCGGCCGCCGGGGTAAAACCCGGTGACCGAGTAGCGGCCTGGCTACCCAACATTCCTGAGGCCTACGCCGTCATGTTGGCCTGCGCTTCACTGGGCGCCGTGTTCTCTTCGGTCTCGCCCGACTTTGGCACCGATGCGGTAATTGACCGATTTGGACAGATTGAACCAAAAGTGCTTTTTTGCACCAACGGCTACCAATACGGAGGCACACGCTTCGACGTAACCGACAAAGTAAGCCAAGTAATAGCGGCCTTGCCCAGCCTGCGACAGGTAGTGATGGTGGCCGACACGCAAGGTGACCTTCCCGCAGAAGCCTTGTCGTTTGACGATTTTTGTGCAGCGCACCCGGCCCAAGAAGTGGCATTCACCCCGCTACCTTTCGACCACCCGCTCTACATCCTCTACTCCTCGGGTACCACCGGCGCCCCCAAATGCATAATCCACCGAGCGGGCGGCCTTTTGTTAAAACACTTGGTTGAGCACCGACTACATTGCGATGTGCGCCCCTTGGACCGAGTCTTTTACTTCACCACCACTGGGTGGATGATGTGGAACTGGCTAGCCGCCGGGTTAGCGGCCCAAGCGACCTTAATTTTGTACGACGGGTCGCCTTTCTACCCCGACGGGCAACGGCTTTTTGACTTAGTAGACGCCCACCAAATCACCTTGCTCGGGGTATCGGCCAAGTTCATTGACTCAGTAAACAGCGCCGAGTTGCGGCCTATTACTGCCCACCGTTTGGAATCTTTGCGCACCGTTTGCTCCACCGGCAGCCCACTTTCTGCCGAAGGGTTCCGCCACGTTTATACCGACTGGAAACCCGACCTGCATGTGGCCTCTATTTCGGGCGGCACCGACCTTTGCGGCTGTCTGGTCGGCGGCAACCCCGCGGCCCCGGTGTTCGCTGGGCAAATCCAAGGAGCAGTATTAGGCCAAGACATGGCCGTGGTCGACCAAGAAGGCCACAGCGTGGCCCCCGGACAGCAAGGCGAACTGGTCTGCCGGTCGCCGTTTCCCACCATGCCACTGGGGTTTTGGGACGACCCGGAAAACCTGCGTTACCACGAAACCTATTTCGCCCGTTTCCCGGGGTACTGGCACCAGGGAGACTTCGCCGAACAAACCCCTCAAGGCGGGTTCATTATTCACGGCCGCTCCGACGCCACCTTGAACCCCGGCGGGGTACGCATGGGCACCGCAGAGATCTACCGCATCGTAGAGGCCTTCACCGAAGTGACCGAAAGCCTGGTCATCGGCCAGCAATGGGAAGGCGACGTACGGGTAGTTCTCTTTGTGGTCACCGCCAACCAGGCAGCCTTGGACGACGACCTGATTCAACGGCTTCGGACAGCAGTACGCACCGGAGCCTCCCCCCGCCACGTGCCAGCCATAGTGATCTCCGTACCCGATTTGCCTCGCACCAGGTCAGGCAAACTGGTTGAACTGGCCGTACGCAACGTGGTCGAAAATCGGCCCGTAACCAACGCCCAAGCACTCGCCAACCCCGAAGCCCTCGCCCACTTCCAAAACCTCCCCGCCCTTCAACCCCACCCCCCTAGGGTCTGACCCCAGGTAAGCAGGTCAGGTAAGAAAGACCAGTACCGTTGGGTTATTTTTGGTAATCGGAGAGAGGGACTTTAGCTACCTGAAGGTGCGCGAGTTCGTTCATAGAAACCACGCTGCGCTCACCCGACGAAGCAGCCATCACCCGATTCACCGAGGTGTAATGCGCCTCAAAAAACATGGGCTCAGAAATCCCCAACAAATGCGCCAAATAAGCCGCCACCACCCCACCATGGCAACCCACCACCACACGGCCACCCGGATGAGCCGCAATAATCGCCTCCATGCCCGCCACCACCTGCGCCTGAAAAACCTCCGGATCCGGAATACCAGCCGCCAACATCTCTGCCCAAGCCGGCGTGCCCTTCAACTCCTCAATAGGGATGTACTCATTTTCCCCCACGTCATACTCAATAACCCGCGGCTCAATGATCACTTCTAACCCCAAACGTTGCGCCAACGGAGCCACCGTGCCCTGCGCCCGCAACTTCGGACTGGCATAAACCGCCGCAATAGGAGTTGCCGCCGGACCACCAACCAACCAGTCGGCCAAAGCCTCCGCCTGACGCTCCCCCAACACCGACAATGCCGGGTCAGCCTCCAAACCAGAAGCCGAATTATCTACCCGAAGCGGCAAACCATGACGCACCAACAAAAGTTCCATAGCCGCCAACGCTAGCCGCCCCGACATACCGGACTAACATCCGCAGCATGAAAATAGACAGCGGAATCAACATAAATAACCCCGGCGACCTCCAAGACATCGCTCGCGAAGCCCGAGCCATCGAGTCCTCCGGCTACGCCGGCGCCTGGACCGCCGAAGTAGCCCACGACCCCTTCCTCCCCCACACCATCGCCGCCGAACACACCGACCGCATCGAACTGGGCACCTCCATCGCCGTCGGTTTTGCCCGCAACCCCATGCTGCTCGCCAACCTTGGCCACGACCTTCAGCGCTACAGCCAAGGACGCTTCATTCTGGGCCTCGGCACCCAAATCAAACCTCACATCACCAAACGCTTCTCCATGGAATGGTCCCGACCCGCCGCCCGCATGCGCGAAATGGTTTTAGCTATCCGAGCCATATGGGAAAGTTGGGACAACAACACCCCCCTAAAATTTCGCGGCGAATTCTACCAACACACCCTCATGACCCCCTTCTTTGATCCCGGCCCCAACCCCTACGGGTCGCCCAAAATATTTATTTCCGCCGTAGGACCCCTCATGACCGAAGTAGCAGGCGAAGTCTGCGACGGCATCATCTGCCACTCCTTTTCTACCGAGGCCTACCTTCGACAAGTCACCCTCCCCGCCCTACAACGCGGCCTTGATACCGCCGGCCGCAGCCTCGACGACTTCGAAATATCGGGCCCCGGGTTCGTCGTCACCGGCCGAAACGAAAAAGAAATGAACAAATCCGCCACTGGCGTTCGCCGACAAATCGCTTTCTACGCCTCCACCCCGGCTTATCGGCCAGTACTCGAAATGCACGGATGGGGCGATCTGCAAAGCGAACTCAACACCATGACCAAACGCGGCCAATGGGCAGAAATGGGGGCACTCATTGACGACGAAATGCTCGACACCTTTGCCATCGTCGGCGAACCCCACCAAATAGCCGACAAAATAAACGCCCGCTGGGGCGACTGCGTTGACCGCATGTCCTTTTACCAAGCCGGCAGCTTTCAAGACCACGAATTTTGGGCACCCATCTTGGACGACCTCACCAACTAACCACCCCGGCCCACCAAAAGGTGCGGTACCGTAAAGACTATGAGCGATGCCCCCTTTGACTACACCGACCTCTTACCCCTCGACGTAGACCCCTACGACACCACCAACTTTCGCCAACTCGCCACCGACGGGGTGCGTCAAGTAACCGGCCCCAACGGGCGCACTTTCCTCGAAGTAGACGACGAAGCCATACGATTCCTCACCGCCACCGCCATGCGCGACATGGCCCACCTGCTGCGCCCTGCCCACCTGGCCCAAGTAGCGGCCATCCTCGCCGACCCCGAAGCCTCCACCAACGATCGATTCGTCGCCACCGAACTCCTCCAAAATGCCTGCATCGCCGCCGGCGGAGTACTCCCCTCTTGCCAAGACACCGGTACAGCCATTGTCTCTGCCAAAAAAGGCCAGCAAATACTCACCACCGGCGACGACAAAAAAGCCATCTCCCACGGGGTCTACGACACCTACCAAACCTCCAACTTGCGCTACTCCCAGTTGGCCCCCCTCGACATGTTCACCGAACGCAACACCAGTAACAATCTGCCCGCCCAAATAGAAATAGAAGCAGTCCCCGGCGAGGCCTACAAGTTTCTTTTCATCGCCAAAGGCGGCGGCTCCGCCAACAAAAGCTTTCTCTACCAAGAAACCAAAGCGCTCCTTAACCCCGAAAACCTAGAAAAGTTTTTAGATGAAAAACTCAAAAGCCTTGGCACCTCTGCCTGCCCGCCCTACCACCTGGCCGTAGTAATCGGCGGCACCTCAGCCGAACACACCCTAAAAACCGCCAAATACGCTTCCACCCATTACCTCGACCACCTGCCCACCCAAGGCAGCGAAAGCGGGCACGCCTTCCGCGACCTGGACTGGGAAGAACGCATATTAGAAATGACCCGCAACTTCGGCATCGGTGCCCAATTCGGCGGCAAATACTTCTGCCACGACGTACGGGTAGTTCGCCTACCCCGCCACGGCGCCTCCAACCCGGTAGCCATCGCCGTGTCGTGCTCCGCCGACCGCCAAGTGCTGGGCAAAATCACCGCCCAAGGCGTCTTTCTTGAACAACTCGAAGAAGACCCCGCCCACTACCTGCCCGAAGTAACCGAACAAGACCTGACCAGTCAAGTAGTGGCCATCAACCTTGACCAACCAATGGAAGACATTCGAGCTGAACTCTCCCGCCACCCCGTAACCACCCGGCTCGCCCTAACCGGCACTTTGGTCGTGGCCCGCGACATAGCCCACGCCAAGATTTCTGAACTCCTCGAAGACGGCCAACCCATGCCCGACTACCTAAAAAACCATCCCGTGTATTACGCCGGCCCCGCCAAAACCCCCGCAGGATACGCCTCAGGCTCCTTTGGCCCCACCACCGCCGGACGCATGGACGCCTACGTAGAACGCTTTCAAGCCGCCGGAGGCAGCCTGGTCATGTTGGCCAAAGGCAACCGCTCAGCCCAAGTAACCGAAGCCTGCGCCCGCTACGGCGGTTTCTACCTCGGCTCTATCGGTGGCCCCGCCGCCCGCCTCGCCAAAGACTGCATCAAAAAAGTAGAAGTCCTGGAATACCCAGAATTAGGCATGGAAGCCGTTTGGCGCATCGAAGTAGAAGACTTTCCGGCCTTCATCGTAGTTGATGACAAAGGTGGCGACTTCTACAACGAAATCACCAACGCCG
>Ga0233443_1000049_pt1 | contig 148836 bp, 128 predicted proteins | sample SI_123_September_2_FD_182784 | JGI IMG/M metagenome (GOLD analysis project Ga0233443, IMG submission 182784) | Seawater microbial communities from Saanich Inlet, British Columbia, Canada - SI_123_September2016_200_MG | ecosystem: Environmental > Aquatic > Marine > Inlet | place: Canada...
GTAACAATGAATTACAACGTATTCAAAATATAAATTTTGTATTACGTCCAGATGATATTGAAAAATATGTTGTAACAAACCAATCTAATACAACATATGAAAATAATCAAGAACAACAAGAGCAAGAACAAGAACAGCAAGAACAACCAGCGTTTTAAATATTCAAAGGTTTACACCTTTTCTCATTTAAAACGCTCATTTTATAAAAATATATTATAATTTATAAAAATTACTACAAATAATATAAAATAATATGATACCAATTGTTTCAATAAAAATGTGATAAGGAAAATATGGATATATTTTTAGCATTTTTTCACAATTGTATTTTTCATTCAAAAATAAAAGTATAATAACGCAGACAAAAAATATGATTTGATATACACTAGTTTGAATAAATTTTGGTAATAACGGAAAGTAATATAATAATAGTGAAATAAAAATAGCTGATTGACTTAACAAATAATAAATTATAGTTAAATTAAAAATAGAATATATATCAAAAGATATTAATGCTACTAAATAAAACATAAACTCATAACTTGGTGATTTATTTGTATAACAATAAAATACATAAAAAAACGCCAAATTCATAAAATATGTAAGCGAATGTGTTATATTTATTTGAATAGAACCTTGAATATGAAGTATATGAGAAAAGGCGTGAAACAATTCAAAGCATAATATTGAAAACAATAATATAAATGTGTATTTTTGTTTCGTCTTCAATAAAAAATAGAATATAATTACACAGTTTATTAAATTAAATAATGCTGAATATGGTTGTGCTATTCCATTTTTTTTGGGTTTTTCACAAGTATTAAAGGGGAATGTGTATTCATTCATATAATATAAATATATTTTTATAAAATGAGCGTTTTAAATGAGAAAATGTGTAAAACGCCGTTTTTTGAAACAATTATAATAAAAATTATATAAATATTTTTTATTATGTATAGTATCGTAATGGATAAGGATGAAAAATAAAAGAAATGGAAGAACATATTTCCAATTTAGAAACAGAACTTCAAGCAACCAAAGAGCATCTCAAAAAATATACAGCACCAGCAAGTAGTAAGGTATATTATGAAAAGCATAAAGAAGCACAAAAACAAAGAGTTAAAGAATATCAACAGAAAACAAATTATAAAAAAATAATGAAATTATATATATATTTGTCTTCATTTACATAGCATAATTAGTAAACATATTTATATATATTTACTAACAAATAGTTAGTTGTATATTCGAAAAATTAAATATCGAGTGAAATAATATTTTTAGATGAGTTATTCTTTTTTGATTTCTTAGGCATTTTGTTGTTTTCTAAGTCTTTAATAGAAGTAACCGAAATTACTGACTCATTTTCGTTTCCAGAAGGAGCATTATCTTGGAGATTGATGGTTCGTGTCTTTAATCCTGATAAAATGTCATCTAATTCAGTTGTTTGAGGGCCTTTCATTTCAGGGCGACTTGGTCTTACACTTCGGGGCTGTGCATTTGCGGATTCAAAATTATTTATATCAACGCCTTTTTCTTGAAACATAGCGCCCCTCCCTGCCTCAATATCAGGACGGTTAGAAGCTCGTTCCGTGTATACCATTCCAGGTCGTTGAGGAGGAGCTTGGTTCTTTGTTTCCACAGGGGCTGGTGGAGGAGGTCCTCTGGGGCCAGGATTACTTTGCATAAATTGATTAGCTGTTTCAAATGCACTTGAATTTTTACTCATAGTATCAGCAGTTGCCTGTGTAAACATTTTCATCAACTCAGGACTTTGTTTAATTACATCATCAAACCCAGGCGCAGCAGATGACAATGCTTTATTCGAAAAATTCAAAACAGCTGCACTAAATCCTACTCTCAATAACAGTGAAATTTCAGGTGCTAATTTGCCTCCCTTGTATTTATCGTGAAGTTCTCCAAAAATCTCTTCATAACTATCGATATCTTCGCTTACTTGTTCTCCCCATCCATCTAAATTCAATCCAAATGGATCAAATACTGCATTGCCATATTCTAATGAATTTACAAATGTCATAAACCACCATCCCTGCAATTTTACAGCATCTTTCTTTCGTTTATCTTCTAATGCTGTTTCATACTCATCTTCTACTTCGTCAAAATCAGACTCCATTGTAAATTGAGAGTAATTGTTAATCATTTTTTTGCTATGCCAATCTTCAAGTCTCTTAATCATATGTCTCTTTTTTCTTCTCATTTCTCTTTCTGATAATTTAGGTCCTGAACTTGCCTTTACTGTCGGAACTTCGTTTATCTTTGAAAATCCATCCCAAGTGCTCGTATTTCCTAAAGTATCCTTCGTAGCAGCTCCCAAATTGGAATCATTTAATTCTTCATTAATTGTTACTCTGGGCTCTATGTTAGAAAACAAACTATCCCTTTCGGGTGCAATAGGTGTATTAAAATCAATAGAGGTAGACAAATCGTTCATTTCTTTTTCTAAATTATCAATATCGTCTAAATTTAAATTAACTGGATCTTTCGAACTTCCAGCTTTGTCATTCATTAGTAATTCAATTCCAGGACCGAAATTAACATTTGAAGATTTCACTTCTTTCATAGAAGAAATGGGTTCTAAGTTGTCAATGCCAATATCAATTACTTCCATAGTTATGATATTTATACAATTTTTATTTTTAAATCATCCGCATAATATATATATTTTTCTCTTATAAAGTAATATAATCCTTGCAAAAAACAATCGGCTAAATCATCTTTCTTCGTCGTGTTTAATTTTGATTTCCAGTTCTCAAAGTTCTCATTTACATCCATAATTTTATTACTAAAGATTATTCCTTTCTGTTTGTTTTCTTTATAATTATTTTTATCCGTATCAAATTGTTTCAATTTATGACTGGATGATACAAATTCTATGTTAATATCCTCATTTTTCATAATAAAATACTGGGCTAACATGCCTTGAACTGTTTTCATTCTATTTGCTATCGGCGAAATTTGGTTCTCAATAAAGACAACATCAATATCTTCTATGGAATCCAATTTATTCATTTCCGTCTTCAAATTTTTACCAATAGTGATTAGATCTGTATCCCCTGCATTGAGAACCTTCTCTTTTTTTATAACAGTTAACATCTTCTTTTCAAAATGTTTGTGTAATATTTCTATCATTTCTTGTTTCGTTCTCTTCATATTATCCAAAAAAAACATATGTTGTTTGCCTATTTGTAGCACCTCTTCCACCTTTTTTTTCTTGAGAACCTTTTCAGTGTAGTCTTTTTGAGGCATCATGAACTCCTTATTACACTTAGCATGCTGTTCACAATAAAAAAAGTTCTCCTTTTTGTATTTTGCTTTTTTTCCACAAACTTTTTCTGGTTTTTTCGTAGTACCTTTTATTTTGCATGAACAATTATTATCTATAAATGTTTGTGGATTTAGTAGATTGAGAACATTCCAATCGATAATATTTAGGTCGTTATTTTTCAATTCTAGAACACAAAAAGCCATATTCTTGATTCCTACATCAAAACTAATTAGTCTCATCAATAAAGATCAAACAGATAATTGTTTAACTATCTTTTGATAAAATATCATTATAATATAAATGTCAACTAAACCAATAACGGTTAATATGAACCCATCAGAAGTAGATTCTGACATTGACGCAGAAATAACCGAAATATTTAACAATGGTATTGATTATTTACAAGAACAAAGCCAACCTCATCGCTCTATTTCTGCACCTACTCGTTCTCCCATTACTTGGCATAAAGGAAATGAGATAAAAACAACATATACGCCTATTCCCCCGTTTAAAAGTAACTATCTTAATATGAACAGCGTTGCACAAAAACTAAAAAATGATGATAAAGGATGGGGCGACGCCGCCAAATTCCGTAGCAAAAGCACGCCCAATGTCCCCAATATGTATGAGCGGGGTGAAGATATTGACATGATGGGTATCAAAAAAGCCCTTGAAAATAGAAAAGAAGGTTGGTTTGGCAGCAGACCGTCAAAAGGCGGCACGAAATCAAATAAATCGAAATCTAAATCGAAATCGAAATCTTCAAAGATGTTACCGCCCAATAGTTTACATAATTTAGGTGTGCAGTCAAAAATGGAAATTATTGGTCCTGAAAATACAAAATTGCTTTCTGGAGACCAGCTTCGACGAAATTTTTATGCACTTACTAAGCTTGGGCATTGGGGAGGTTCTTCGCACAAAAATAAAAAGAAGACTGGAAAAATGAAGAAATCAAAACAAATAAAAACAAGAAAATATAAGAAAGGTGGGAGTAAAAACGACGGCGATATTTTTAAATCACTTCCGAATGTTCCTACACACACCCCGGTTGTTTCAAAAAGTAAATCAAGATCTGATCTACCTCCCACAGTTTTCATACAAAAAGAGGCGATGCCAATTTTGGAAGCCAATTTAAAAAAGATGGGGATTAATGACTTTAATTTAATGGATACAGCGATGCAAAGTATGTATATTGACCAGGCCGAGACCCAGTTACATAAAATGAAAGAGTCATCTTCAAAATCTGTATTACATAATATAGCGATAGCCCGTAATTATACAGATGCAAGACATATGATTAGTGTATTAAATACAAATGCGATCGTCGATCATCCAACATTAACATCAGAACAAAGAAAAAATAAAGTATCAAACACGCTGAACACATATATAGATGAGTATTTAAACAAGAAGAATAATGTTTTAGAAATGTTGCCACCTGCACCGAAAAGACCTGTGTAATTTGATATAAATATATTGTAAATTCTGATATATTTATATGAAGCCTATTTGGCAGTAGCGTCCAACACTTGTTCTTTATGAATGGAAGGAGCTACTCTTCTGGACTGCAATTCTTCTCTCGATAAATAACGAGTTTTTAAATCGCTTTCAATATGTCCAAACGGTTTTGTTTCGTCTTCTACAGAGGAATATAGATGAGGATTATTCAAAGGTTGAACCATATTACTGTTAATACTGGACATATCAATAGGACGCTTATAATAACCAGTATCATTGCAGCTTTCTTTAAAATTATACTCTCTAATACTGTCTGCGTTTTGTGTCATATATCTTCTGTATTGCCAATTTGTTTGAATATTATTGGACTCTTTTAGATGCTGATTTACAGTCGCTTCCGATTGCCAACTGGCGGTAACGGCACGCCCATCGCTCATTAAAGGCGGAAAGGCAGGGTATTTATTATTTGTGCCATAACCAAGCCCACTCGGAGTTACATACGAGGCTTCTTTGGTACCATTTGTAAACGATTGAACTTGATTCATTAATTGAGAAAACATAATATATAAAACAAATATATTATATTTTAAAAGATTTCTAAATTATTCGTTCTCCAATAATCCTAACAATTCTACTTTCTTCATTTTTGAAGCATCTTCTACCAACCCCTTAGACATTACTAATTTTTTAAGGTTCTGAACGTGCATCTTTTTGTAACTATCCATTAGGTTTGCGGTTTCAATATCCACTTTTGCAATATTTATTTCTTGCACTTCTTCCAGAATAGGAATCGTTTCTCCTGTAATCTCACCCACATCATCCTGTTGAGTTTCAGACATCTCTTCGTCTTCCAGATCTGCTCCGTCAATTCCATTATCTAAATCTACCGAAATCGTTTTGACTGTATTTTCTTGAACCTCCTCGGAATCTTCCTCTTCAGAATCTTCCTCCTCAGAATCTTCCTCTTCCTCATCAGAATCTTCCTCTTCAGAATCTTCCTCTTCAGAATCTTCCTCAGATTCTAAGAATTGCACTTGTGGCTGCTCTTGTTCGTCTATATCAGATACTTGTTCTTCCTCTTCTTCCTGATTATTAACACAATACTGTAGATTACCAACACCGCCTTGTTGTTCAAACGTGGTAATTTGTTTCATCTTAGTTAAATCACCAACAACATTATTTAAAATCTCAAACATAGTATCTACATTTTTCTCTAAAACAGTAATTTTATTTTTAAAATGATAAATCAATAGCAAAATAAATAGAAATGTAATTCCAAACAGAATAAAAAACATAGACTCAATCATAAGCTTCATTATAATTATATTACAATTAATAAATGAATTAACAACGAATTTCTAAATGCTTTAAATAAATATTTAATTATCCTAAATTAAAAAAGTAAGTAATATATATATATTATGGATAATAGAGACAATTTAACCAATGAACCGTTAATGACACCAGCGCCACAACCTGGTATATTTAGTGGTAAAAATTTAACAATTTCCATACTGATATTCATGCTAATACTTTCATTTTTAGGAATAAATCTATTAAATATGGTGGGTAGTTTATTAGAAAATATCGTGAGCGTATTTGGTCCTTTAGTAAAACAAATTCTTTCTGTATTTGGATACACCGCGGGAACTATTATCGATAAAACGGCGGATGTGGCAACCGATGTAGCTACTACAGGAATAGAACTTGCAGGTGGTTCGGTTCAAACATTTGGTCACATATTAAAGGACGCAAGTAAAGACGGAGTTTCTAATGAAGCAAAAGTATCATTATCTAACCCTTTAGATATAACCTCTGATAATTTAAATAATTCAAAGTTAGTAAATGACGACCCTGAACCAGACAGTAGTTCAAACCCAAGTCAAAAACCGATTAGTTCAAAGAAAGATGGATGGTGTTTAGTTGGCGAATACGAAGGTAAACGAGGCTGTGTCAAAGTATCTGACGCAAATAAATGTTTATCTGGACAAGTTTTCCCAGAAGAAAAGTTATGTTTAAACCCAACTTTTACCAGATATACACTTACGCATTAGTTCGTTAAAATTGTATAATTATTTAAGTATATATAATTATATGAACTCATCACAAGAAGAGGCTGTAAAGCAATTACAGAATAGGATTGATCTATTAAAAAAGTATAATGAGGAAGTAATTATTTTAGAAAATAAGTTGGAACGATTAAAATATGCTTTTATAAATACTACCTACAAGATTGAAGTAACCGACGATTTCCTGAAAGTGATTGAAGTATTAGAAACGTTTGTAAATAATGAAACCCCTGTATATTGTAATATTTATGATATTGAAAACTATAATCAATTCATTTTACAAATATACGGATATTATCATATTTTCAATAATTATATTGAGAATCGAATGACTGTTCCTGTAGATAGAAGTATTGAAAATCCCCGTATACTATTCGATCCTATCATTTATAAACAAGAAACTCCTACCAATGAAAAGAAAGAACATTGTAATAAAGTTTTAAACGAGTTGAAATACATATATAATTGCATAATCAACACGTATGACGAGTTTGTATTTGATTTAAATTTTATCGAGTGTAATAATGTTACTGCAAATCAACAAACGATTCAATTTTTGGAAAATGTAAAACAAACTATGTTACAGATTAATAACTAGTGGATGTGGTCGATCCATCGCTACTGGTTTCGGTGGTTGTTGTTTTCGAAATAGTAGAACCCATACCGGAATGATACACACAATAATAATATAAGGGGGTTGAAGTAGAACTATCTATAAGTATTGATATAGATGCACCTGCTTCACCTGGTGTTCCCACCGAAGTAATGCCGTATATATATTCAACCCCTGAATTATGACTACCGTCAGATGTTTTGGAAAACAATAAAGAATGATCTTCGTTTGAAATGTCTGATAGATCAAATTTATAAGTAGTGCCTGTAGTAAAACTTAAAGAAGGGGAAATAGAATTATTTAAATAGTATTTATTTCCAGAACCGAAACTGTTTGTTCCTTCTGCTACAGTGACTATAAAAACGGTCGTTTTGCTTGCAAGTAAATTAATAGAAGAAGAATTCCCGACCGAATCACTAATAGAGAATGTTTTGGAAGAAGCATTATCAGTAGGATCTGTTCCTTCTATCGCACAATTTACAAAACTGGAACGAGTCGTGTCGGTCGATTCGTTTATTATATATCCAACATCTACAGAATTAATTACTGTTGTTTGAGACGAGTTTGTATAAGTTATATCATTAGTAGTCAAGTCTAATTGTTTGGTTAAAGTAAAATTATGTTTTAACTCATATACATTACCCGGAGATGTATACAGAAGAAAATTTGCAACAGATATATATCCTAAAAATATAACAGCTTGAAAGCTATATACACTAATATTATTGGAAGTAGTAATGTCGACAGTTGGATGCAGATTAATATTTAAAGAACTTGTGGGGATGGAGCTATTAATAGCCTGTGTGCTTAATTCATTATTATAATACGATTTTGTATTGTTTACAAAGCTACTCACATTAATAATCGAACCGGAAGTATCGGTGTAAAAACTGGAACCAGAAATTTTGATAGAAATCGGGATATTTAAAGAATAAACAAGAGATGCCTGCGAAATAACATCTCGAATCACAAGAGTAGCAAAAGTAGTATCTGTGTCTACTGCTACATTTACATTTGTATTCAAATAGGCGGACCACTCGGTTGTTTCTATTGTTTCACTAATAGCTCCTATATTCGTATTAGAACGATAATTGTATAAGGGAACATTCGGATCTTCGTATAAAAATACTTCTGGGCCAGGAATACCCGAATTTTTAGATGATACTGGGTTATATGAATCAGCTGTGCAAGAAATTTTATCAATGTTATAGTTACCTCGTGCCATTCTTGCAAAATTTTGTTTTTGACTTGAAGAACTTCCACCGGCATTTTTATTATATTTTAAAATTTCTACTTTTCTTCGCATATTCAATTGATCTTGAGTAACTGTCCCATCATAAGGAGATTGAATTGTTAATCTACTGGGAGGAATATTAAACTGCATCGATAATTTTCTTTGTGAACAAACATCGTCAGTAGACATTATAATGTATAGATATATAAATATATATCGAAACACGAGTAATTAGAACTAATACTTTGTAGAATACCAAAGATTAGACAAATAATTGTAATATCCTGTAGTAGAAATATCTGCATTTAAATTAGGACCCTTTTCAAGTATTTGCTTAAGTTCAAAAATATTCAATGCGTTGCTGTGGTATCTTAAATTAGAAATTTGCCCCTTAAATCCCTCATTTTGTCCAACATAGATATTATAGTAATTCTGTTTCGGAACTTCATCTAATACCTTTCTTTGGGCAATAGCCCCATTTACATATACATCGATGGCAGTATTTTGTGCACGAATAGCAACACATACCCACTTTTTAATAGGAATATCATCAATTTCTATTTCATTTTTTCCTTTATAAGAGTCCATTACCACTAACAATTTGGCATTTTCAGGAGAATTATTTGCAGCATTGGATTCTAAATATAATCCAGGGCCGTTGTTTAAGGCAACACCACTGTCTGAATATTGATTGTCTCCCTTATTAAAAATATGCCTGTAAGGAGTGGTGCTACCACCAGTTTGGCCTATCTCATCAATATACAACCAAATAGTATATGTAAATTCAAGACCACTGCTTTCATTGTTTGATCGATTGATCGGAACAGCATTTCGGTCTTTCGGATCTTGTGTAATTATTTTAGATGACCCTCCATTAATCATACCATCTACTAAATAAGGACTTGTGCTAGGACCATTAAGAGAAGATAAGAAAACAATTCCTAAATTTAATAGGATGACAAAGACAATAATAATTAATACAATAAATGCAAATTTGGCAATAATAGTATTGCTTGATAGAAAACTCGAACTGGCGTCTGCGTTTTCATTGACCTTCTGAGAAAAAGCGTTAATTGTATTATCTAAAGACGACTTCATGCTATTATATCCTTGTTCAATATTGCTAGAACTCGACTGTATATTTTGTTGAATCGGCTGAGTATTCATTAATCGTTATATATTATTCATATAAAACGATTTTCTTAAAAAACATTAAATCTTTGTAACTCTACGCTATTTTTGAGAACCGTTAAATCTAATCCATAAGCAGAAAGTTGTTGGAAAGTAGATGTTTGACCATTACCCGCTTTATATGATTCATAAGCAGATTGTGGCGTTATCGGTTCGTCCCAATGTTGAAATTTGTTAGCATATGCATCAAATATGGTTCCTCCCCCTAACTTCATAGTAGCAGAAGGCTGAGGTTGTTTGGGCGTTGCTACTTTGACAGAAGTAACCAATTTACCATCAATATAGCAATCAAAATAAGAATTGTCTACACTAACGATTACCTGTGTCCAGCGCTGAAGGGGGAAGTCATTGGTAATAACAAATTCCTCTAATCCAGAACTGCTGGTCACCTTACATTTTAATACAGGAGAGTTATCCGAAAAACCCAATTCCAAATTGTCATTACGTTTGAATATTATTTTTGGCGCACTGCCGTACCACGAATTTATATAAATCCAAGCTCCATATGCATAACGAGTCGAAGAAGGACTGTTCTTAATTGTAATAGCATCTTGTGTTTCGTTTAAATTACTGGTTTCTACGAGAGTGGTAGCTTTTTGTGTAAAAAATTTATATAAGATGTAAATCAATAATACAAGGATTATTCCTAAAATAAAGGCAAACGTATTCATATTACTATAATAATTAGTTACAAATTAAATTTAACAGTCTTGAGAATAATAATTCATAATTCCAGATAATACGCCAGACAGAAATAAAAACAGTATCACTTTGTCAAAAGTTTCCATTATTATGCTATACCATATTTACAGATTATATGTAGGTGGGTTCTTATTTTTTAACAGGTTATAGAAATTCACTATTTTTCGTTCACTCAGGTTTTCTTTGTAATAACGAACATTACAAATAGCTCCAGTTATTTCATTTTCACCACCCACGATAATTTCGTTGGAAATATTTTTACTATAATCTGGATAGTTGGAATCATTAAAATCAAAAGTTTTCTCTAAATTTCCATTTATAAACATATCTACGTGAGTTGAAAAATAATTAAACACAACATTGTTCCATTTCTGATAAGGAATGTCTATATTTACAGTATCTTTTTGATTATTTGAATAATACACATAAATTTGACTACTTTTTTCTCTACTATTCGCAATAGTTAATTTTGGTAATCCATTGTTGAAGTTCAATATATTTGTTTCAGAAATATTTTCTGTTTCTATATGATCATAATTATTAATATACAACCACATAGATAAAGAGTAATTAAATCGGTTTCCATTACCACCCACCGCGTTTCCATCAGAATCGGTTGTGGGATTGATATTAAAATTCGTTAGTTTTTTACTTAAGTCCAATTTTACTTCATTGTGTAAGGAATAATTCGTTTCGTTATCCAAAAAAACGGCGTCCTCTATTACCGGATAACCTTCTTTTTTTGACAGTTGATTCAATAATTTTGGAATATATACATACAATAAAATAAGAACTAACTCAACGACAAGTAATACATAAATAGGGGTAGTTGTCAATCCCAACTCTTTTATTAAATAATTTACAAAATCTAATACTAAACACGGAATATAAAATATAAAATAAAGGATATATGACGCAATACCATCCTGGGATTTAAAGTAATTGCTAAATGCATAAAATACAATAGCTAATGTAACAACAGCTATCGCAATAAATGAAGCAATGAGAAAATAAGTCAAGTATGTAAAAGTAGTTTTATACATTGCCAGTTGGGAAAAAAAGACACTGACTAACAAGAGTCCCAATAGAAACACGCCGAAATACATTGATACCCTGTCTGAATCCGCTTTTCCTTTCTTTATAAAATATTCGTATCCTAATAACGATAATAAGGGAACAAACACTAAAAATACTACATACATATAAGTATTGTCAAACACCGTTCTGTTCTGTATAGCAAATTCAAACATAATAGGTATTAATATAATGGTTAATAGTATGAGTATGTATTTTATATAATCTAATTTAAATACATTTGTTTCGTTTGCCATTTAAAATATATAAAACTATTATATTATATTTTAAATGTATTTCGCCATATTTTCCTTCGCAGTTTTTTCTCCATGACATTCTCTACACATTGCTACTAAATTATCTACGTGGTTTGACCCTCCATATTCCAATTTCACTACGTGGTCTACTTCATACCACGCATTTAATTGGTTTTTACAGTTTGCACATTTCCAGTTTTGACTAGACCCAACAAACTTCTTTTTTGTTTCACTGACAGACCGTTTTGTCGATTTTTTTCCCGAATTCATTACCCTTTGTGTTTGTTTTTGCTGATTTGACATAGGTAATATAGGTTGCTCGTAGTTAGCGTCGTTTGCAAAACTATGCTTGTTTGTAAAGTCTAAAATAGGACTAATCATATTACTGGTGCTTTTATCTATTGGTAGGTATTTAAAATATTCATTTGATGCTTGTACCAGTTCTTTTGCGTGTGCTGGATTTTTTTTGAATAAAAACAAAATCAATATTCCACCAAACACTACACCACTCATTTGCAAATATTTTTTCTTCGATAGTGCATATTTTATATATTTACTGTCAGTATAAATATTTCCTGCTATTAAACCAGTAATTAATATGATGACTAATTCAAAACGCATTACTTAATGTATTACTTAATGTATTATTAGAATATTATTTATATAAAAAATAGATTACTATAAAGAGAAATATTATAAATACAAAATGTATTATATGTTTTCGCGTCATTATCGTTTCCTGTAGTAATATTTTTTTAGGTCTATATAAATTTCGATACCTGTCTAAAGCTATTTCCATTGACATTTCTTCTTTTCCTAAACGAGTATTCATTCGATTATGCACAAAATGAACCCATCTTACAAAAGAATCTCGTGAATCTAAATAAGAAGATACGGGATATTTATCAAGCATATTACTAAAATTATTCCCTATGTCTTCGTTTGGAATAAACAGTGGAAAATTAATGATTAAATCATAATATTTTTTTTTGGTTATACTTGTAGGATTATGTGGATAGGATTCAGCCACTGTATGTAGAAAAAACCAGTAATGAGGTCCCCAAATAGTCGGATCAAAACTCATAGAAAATTATTAAATTATATAAAGATAAGTTAATTTATTTTATCAGGATGAATGAGTATTATTGTAATAATTGTGGCAAGATAGGACATTTATATAACCACTGTAAATTGCCTATTACAAGTATTGGAGTTATCGTTTTTCGTATATTGAATAAAGAATTGCAGTATTTACTTATTCGAAGGAAAGATACACTGGGATTTATTGATTTTATGAGAGGAAAATATTCTGTTACAAATAAATTTTATATATTAAATATGCTAAACCAAATGACAAAACACGAGAAAGATAATTTACTAAACCAAGAATTTCCTGTTATATGGAAAAGAATTTGGGGCAATGAAAAAATGTCATCGCAATATAAAGCAGAAGAAAGTTCCAGTCAAGAAAAATTTAACATACTAAAATCAGGCGTTTATATTGACAACAATAAAGAATATGATTTGCAATTGTTAGTTGAAGAAAGTAATTCTATGTCGTGTTGGGATGATCCAGAATGGGGGTTTCCAAAAGGAAGAAGAAATTTCCAAGAAAAGGATTTTGCGTGTGCTTTACGCGAATTTACAGAAGAAACAGGTATTAAAACACATAATTTAACTAATATACAAAATATATTACCCTTTGAAGAAATATTTACTGGTTCAAATTATAAATCGTATAAGCATAAATATTATGTCGCATTTTGTAATCATTCAAATAAAATAGATATGATGTCTTATCAAACAAGTGAGGTAAGTGATATGCAATGGTTTTCTTTTAATGACTGTTTAAATAAGATTCGTCCCTACAATTTAGAAAAAAAAAGAATGATAGATAAAATTAATAAAACATTAAAGACATATCGCTTTTTCTATAGTTAAATAGTATATATGTATTATATATATCGTATAATATATGTCTGTAAAACAAAAAAAGAACACAAATAATAAAACGAAAAAGGTTAGTCCCATTCAAGCGATTGTTAATGAAGCAATCGCAATTCACCCAATTGAATTGGAGTCCGTTCAATGGGAACAACCTAATAGTATTAACATTGAACAGAATAATTTACCATCTTGTGAACCAAATGAGAAGGGAAAACGTTCACGTTGCAAAAACGGTGAAAGATGCGATACAAATGTGAATTCATCTACTTTTAATAAGTGCATAACTAAATTATTTTTAGAACTGAATGGTATAAAAATGGTTGTGGTGCAAAGAAAAAATAAACATTATGGGGAAGACCTTATTTCTGTATTAAATAAGGATATTGAGTATATTACGAAGTTAAAAAAAACGAAAGATAATATAATAAAAAAAGAAATTATAGCATTGAATGGCCGTTTACAAGAGTTAGGAAGCAATTTTAAAGCAAAATATGGCGATTTAAAAGATGAATTAATTATACAACTGGTTCTTTTAACAAATGAAATCAATAGATTGACCATCGAGGAAGAACCAGTAGACGAGGAAGAACAAGTAGACGAGGAAGAACCAGTAGACGAGGAAGAACCAGTAGATGAGGAAGAGGCAACAGAAAACGAAAATCTTAGCAAGGAAGTGGAAGATGAGATCAAACAAGAGAATGACAACCAAGCGGACGAACCAGAAGAGGAAGAAATCATTGTAGATGTCGAAAAAAATGAAGATTTCCCTGAATTAGATATTGAATTAACCGAAGAAGAAAAACAACTGCAGGAAATCATTCCCATTGAACCTGTTAAAGATAGCAAGGACTACAACGAATTTTTACTTCAGAAAGAAAAGGCAGAAAATGCCTATTTACAAACTAATTCAGACGATTCGTCTTTGTATCCATTATTAGACGATCCAAAATTCAATATAAAATTAGCACAACACCGCGAATTTAGTGAAAGTAAATATGATGGAGAATTAAAAGACGTAAAGAAGGCTGCTGAAAAGTTTTGTAATAAGGGATTTGAATTAATGCCACATCAACTTTTTGTAAAGAATTTTTTGTCTTTAGAAACCCCCTATAATTCACTACTTTTATATCACGGTTTAGGGACTGGAAAAACCTGTTCTGGTATTGGTATTGCGGAAGAAATGAGAAATTATATGAAACAGGTTCATTTAACACAACGAATTATGATTATCGCTTCTCCAAATGTGCAAAGCAACTTTCGTTTACAATTATTTGACGAACGAAAATTAAAGTTAGAAAACGGCATATGGAACCTACATACTTGTGTAGGAAACTCATTAATCGCAGAAATTAACCCATCGATGTCAATGAATTTATCCAAAGAAACTATTATTTCTCAGATTAATCAATTAATCAACCAGTATTATATTTTTATGGGATATCGAGAACTTGGTAATTTTATCCAAAAGAAAATTTATGTCCCGGACGAAGGCTTAACCGTGGAACAACAAAAACAGATAGAAAAACAGAAAATTAAAAAAATATTCGATAATCGTCTTATTATTATTGACGAAATTCATAATCTCCGAATTTTACAAGATAATAAAGAATCGAAAAAGACAGCTGCAACACTGATGTATGTTTGTCAACGTGCAGAAAACATTCGTTTATTATTGCTATCCGCGACACCGATGTATAACAGTTACAAAGAAATTGTATGGATTACAAATTTATTGAATGCCGTTGACAATCGAAGTTTACTTAAAGAAGAGCAAATATTTACCAAAGATGGTGATTTTAGACCAGCCAATGTGGCAGAAAACATAGAATCTGGAGAAGACCTTCTTATTCGTAAATTAACAGGCTATGTAAGTTTCATTCGCGGCGAGAACCCATATAGCTTCCCGTTCCGTGTGTATCCAGATGAGTTTGATAGTGAGCGAGTAGTAAGAAGTGACAGTTATTTTAAAACGCAGCTAAATAATAAAGAAATAGATGCACCTATTCAACATTTATCGGTGTATATTGATCAATTAAGTTCTTATCAAGAAAAGGTGTATGATAAAATTATTAATAACTTTCAAATAAAATCGGATGAAATATCGATAGGAGATAATAATAATAATATTCCTACATTCGAGAACATGGAATCATTTGGATACACATTATTAAAAGAGCCATTAGAATCATTGAATATGGTGTTCCCTCATCCTACATTTGATAATCTTACTGAAACGGAAACAGTAAAAGAGGATTTGTTGTCTTCTATGGTTGGAAAAAAGGGTCTGAGTCGCGTAATGAGTTATCAAACAGAATATAAACCAAATGAAATTCGGTATGATTACGAATATAAACCGGAAATTAAAGAAAAGTATGGTAATATTTTCCACTTGGATAATCTCAAGAACTATAGTTCAAAAATATTTGAGATATGCACTGCTATTAAAAATTCAACTGGACCAATTATTATCTATTCTTTCTATATTGACGGCGGGGTTGTTCCAATATCCCTTGCGTTAGAAGAAATGGGGTTTGCAAGATACGGGTCTGCAAGTTACACGAGATCATTGTTTAAACATACTGACTCTCAGCCAATTGATGCATTAACAATGAAAACGAAGGAAGAATTATTAAAAGATGATCCCAGTGCACAATTTAAACAAGCGAAATATGTTATGATTACTGGAGACAAAAAATACTCACCCAATAATTTAGAGGATGTAAAATATGTAACTAATCCAACAAATAAATACGGAGAAGATGTTAAAGTTATTTTAATCACAAAAGCGGCGGCAGAAGGAGTCGACTTTAAATTTATTAGACAGGTTCATATAGTAGATCCTTGGTATAATTTAAATCGTCTTGAACAAATTATTGGCCGTGCCGTTCGTAATTTAAGTCACTGTGGGTTACCATTTGAAGAAAGAAACGTTGAAATTTATTTACACGGCTCAAGGGGGAGTAATGATAAAGAACCGGCAGACATGTATGTGTATAGATTTGCTGAAAAAAAATCAAAATTGATAGGCAAGGTAAGTCGTTTAATTAAAGAAACCAGTGTAGATTGCTTGTTAAACATTGAACAAACGAATTTTACAGTAGACAAGTTAGCATCCATCGCAGCCAATACAGAGATTGATATTAAATTAGCCAGTAATAAAATAATTAAGTTTAAAATAGGGGACAAACCATTTTCAAGTGTATGTGATTATATGGATACTTGTGAATATACGTGTAGGCCCAATCAAACGATTACAGAGGAGGATCTGATTTCTAATAATTATTCAAACAATTATGCGAAAATGAATTATTCGTCCATTGTAAAAAGAGTAAGACAGTTATATAGAGAACAGTCATTTTATAAGAAAGACGAACTATTTACATTAATCAATCTGGAAAACAAGTATCCGGAAGAACATATTTATTTTGCATTGTCTATTTTTATCGAAAATAAAAAAGATTATCTTGTAGATAAACATAACCGTAAAGGGTATTTGATAAACGCCGATGAATATTACGCATTTCAACCAAATGAAATATCAGACGAGAACCTATCTATATTTGAAAGAACGACGCCGTTGGATTATAAACAAGATAAATTGTTATTGCAAGTTCCTTCCTCCATAGAAAATAACGAAAAAAAAGAAAACAATTTGAAGGACGACACTGTCAATATAGTAGACATAACGGAAAGTAATAAAGAAACTCAGTCCGATAATAATGAAAAAACAATACAAAAATACAGAAAAATAATGACAGAGTTAGACGATAAAATGAAAACAATAGAAATACAACGAGCAAAGTATGTGAAAACGGTCAATCATAACAAAATTAAAAAGGAATTGGAAAGCCGGGCTATTACACTATCCCCAGAAGAAGAAAAACAATTACAAAAAATTAAAAAGGAGCTGACAAATACAACGTATTATAATGAAAATAAGTTAGACGACAAAGGTTATGAAAGTCTCGGTTTAAAAACTGCAGAAAAAGATTGGTATATACACTACGGGCGTGTATATTACAAATTGAAAAATAATCATTTTATTAAAGAAACCTTACTTTCTCAATACGGAGTGCATCATTTTATAGAATCGTTGTCATTTAATGAAAAAATCTTTTTATTGAAATTTATATATAGTCCATTGTTTGATGAAAGCATATCTCCCTATGCAACAATCTTGAAAGAGTATTATGACAATTATATATTGGATAATGGTGCGTTACAAGGGTTTACTATTGCAAATGAAGAGGGAGAGCCGTTTCTATTTACGAAAAAAAAGGGCGAATCAGTGTGGAAACAGGCATTTGAATTAGAGATAGCCAATTTAAAAGAAACCTTATCTGATAAATATTATACACCTAATGAAAACACTGCGTCGTTGGTTGGGTTTATGGGTTATAATAAGAAAACTCCTATATTTAAAATCAAAATTATGAATTTAAAATCAAAAAACAACAAAGGAGGGCGCGTTGATATTTTGGCAAAAACAGAACTATTGAAAAGATTAAATATTTTATTGAAAGAATATCCATATGTTGATAATAAAGATTATAAACAAAGTTATAATACAGAAGAATCCAGTGATATTTATAAAACGGGGTTAGGTGTTATTGTTGAAATATTAACTCGTTTTTATAACGAAAATGACGAGAAAAAATACTTTTTTAATAACGAATCGGCAGCAGTATCTAATATTAGTCAGCGCTAACTGTAAAAAATTGATTTATATAGTTTAATAAATTATATAAAAATATATTACTATTTGTTATAGACATGAATCAAGACAAACAGAAGATATTTGGTGTGTATACACCTTCTATGTTAACTATGAAAATAGGGTTGCATATAACGCATGTCGGGTCAACCTTGAAAAAAAATTTAGAAGAAGCGCTGTCATCAAAAGTAGAAGGGAAGTGTAATGCCGAGGGATATATAAAACCCGGTTCCTGTACAATTATGTCCTATTCGTCCGGAAGCGTGAACGGTGATTTTATTGAATTCCAAGTGGTATTTGAGTGTTATATTTGTTATCCTGTAGAGGGGATGAATATCGAGTGTAAAGTCAAAACGATTACCAAGGCAGGCATTCACGGCGAAGTTGTTGACAGAGAAAATAATATGCCATTAACTGTATTTGTTGCAAGAGATCATCATTATAATGATAAAATATTTGGAAATGTAAAAGAGGGAGATAATATTGTAACAAGCACCATTGGTGTAAGATTTGAGTTAAATGACCCGTTTATTTGTGTAATTGCAAAATTAATTGATTATCAAACAGGAAATGAAGATCGAAAGCTGAAACCAAGGATTAATTTGGCAGAGGATTAAAAACATATACAATTAGATGTGTATTTTTCTGCATAATTATACCATAAATCTGTTTTTTTGTCATAAAATACGAGTTCATATATTTCATTATTATCAAGGGTTGCTAAATAAGAAGTCCCAAACTCGCAATATTGTTGTGTAACGCGTGTGATTAAAAACATACTTGAATAGTCTGTTACTAATTTTTGATGTATATATTTTTTTTTGTAAATATATTCATTAATAGTAAAATCAAACATCTATAATAAAAAACGATATAAACATATCAGGTAAATTATTTTAAATGAAGAATACTAATAAGAATTTAGAAGCCCTCAAAACCAAAATAGAACAATTGAATAAAACCCATCAACTTGAGATCTTAAAAATATTTATTGACAGCGATATTAAAGTAAATGAAAACAAAAGTGGCATTTTTATTAATTTGTCGTTTTTAGAAAATAGTATTGTTGACAAGTTACAAAAGTATATGGAATACATTGATGATCAAGAATTAAATTTAAATAACCTGGAGAGCCAGAAGGAAGATTTTAAGAACACATACTTTAATGTAAAAGGTAATAAAGATAATATGACATTAACAAATAGCTATGGAAGTCATATCTAATAAAATATTTTTTAATCAGTCTAAAAATATTTTATTTCAGTTACAAGAGTTTGAACCGTATTATTATAGACCCAACTTGGTTGAGACAAAAATATGCGAAGATATTGTAGTAAAAAAGAAGCAACCTGAGTATTTTCGCCCCAAACAGCGAGACACACTATTCTGGTGTTTTTATATTGCAGCATATGGATATGATCAGTATTTATGTGTAATGAGAAATTATGGTGTAAAGGAACTTGAAATTAAACACGAAGCATCCGAATATGTAAAGTCGAATTATAAAGAATTAAAAGAGTCGTCTGTGAAAATGACAAAATCCCTTGCGCAAGATATGATGAGTGATTTTCATACAAGTGTGACTGATACTAACTTTCATAATTTTATTGCCTTGTGTTTTATGAAAAAGATCAATGTTTATATTTTGCACGAAGAAAAGCCGTCTTATTTGAAATTTTTTTATCATAAGGATTCTCCCACTTATTTATTTCAACAAGAAAAATACAACCGGTATAGTGTTCAATTGGAAGCAATGTCATTAGAAAAATTAATCAAAATTGAAACAGATTATTATTGTTTGGATAGTTGGATCAGGCCTATTCGTGCAATTTCTTCTTATAAGGTAACAGATTTGGAAGATATTGCCTATAAAACTAATTTAATTGATATTCCGAATATGAAAAAACCGGATTTATACGCTTATATCAGCGAGTCGTTAAGTTGGTATTAAATATGCGGTAAAATCCGATAACCGAGTTGTTTCAGTTTACATTCATACCTGTATAAAAAATTGATAATTTAAAAATAATATATAAATTACTATATATATTATTAATAATGAATGAGAAACATAAAACCCCCAAGGAAGACGTTACCAGTTTTTTACAAATGGTGAAGCATTATTTAGAAAGCAATCCTTTGATCAATAAAGGTGAGTTGGAAGTCCGTTTTGGAACAAATCCAAGAATTGCCAAGCCCATTTCAAAAATCGACTATATGAATGTAGTTAAATATTTGTATAGCTGTGGGTTTAAAACACAAAACGACGAAGGGATTCAAATGCTTCGAATTCAAAATCAATTTACTGATCCAAAGACTGGTAGGACAAAAATGTCTAACATTCGTGCAGAAATTGTCGGCGCAGATATGATAGAAGAGTATTGTAAAACAAATAGTATCCAAAAACTGATTGATATTCCTTCAACTACAATGCAAAAACTAAAATTCACACAGAAAATGAATGCGATGACAGATGATAATAAACGAATCGACAAACTTAATATGGACGAGTTTAATTTCCGTGTTGCCTTTCAAACAGAAAAAGACTTTAATGTTCATACGTCTATTGCAAGAAAAATCATCTCTAAGTGGGAAGATTCTCTAAAAACTTTCCGTCTACTAAATCGTGTTCGATTTTATCATGAAGACTATCCCATTTTTGTAGATGTTACTATTGTCAAGTCTTCGTCGAAAACAAAACATATTATCATTCCTGCCTATACGATTCAAGAAGCGAATGTCCTTACCAATGTGGAAAGTTTTGAAATAGAATTGGAAGTTGATAACGACAAAGTTGGTATGGAACCATTATATCAAAAACCCGATGAATTATTAAAATCTTTAAAAAAATGCATTCGAATTGTGATGAGTGGGTTACAAAAAACGAAGTTTCCAATTTCTTATCAAGAGCAAACTTCGGTTTTACAAAAATATTTACACATTATACACGGAGACGATCACGGTATTTACAAGGCAAGAAACAGAGATTTTCTTGGCCCGAGTTCTTCTACATTACAACTTGAAAATATTAGTGAGCACACTGAACATACAATTGTTCCCAATATTCGTTCTAATTATACGGTAACAGACAAAGCGGATGGCGATAGATATTTAATGTGCATCAATCACGAAGGAAAAATATATTTGATTGATACCAATATGAATGTATTATTTACAGGAACATTTACGAAAGAAAAGAGTATTTACAACAGTATTGTTGATGGTGAATTTATTAAAACAAATAAACAAGGAAAGCCTATACAATTATTTGCGGCATTTGATGTTTATTATGTAAATAACAAAAACTTTATGAATTATCCATTTTATCTGGAACACACAGATGAAAATAGTAAACCGGAGATATCAAGAATGTATGCATTGAGCAATTTCGTGGATGTAGTAAATCCATATTCTATATTAGATTACAAAAAAGACGGAGAAGTGGTTGCTAAAAATAAACGAGCAGTGGAATTTAAAATCAAAATGAAGAATTTTAGCAGTGCACATTCAAAGAAAACTATTTTTGCAGCGTGTGCAGATATTTTATCCACAATAAATGATGATGCATATGAATACGAAACAGATGGGTTAATTTTTACTCCTTCTGACCTATGCGTTGGTGCTTCATCTCCCGGACAAAAAATGAACCTCACATCTAAAACAAGTTGGTCTTATTCTATGAAATGGAAGCCACCTGAGTTTAATACGGTTGATTTCTTAGTCAGTATTAAAAAAGATAGCTCTGGAAAGGATTTAATTCGCAGTATTTACCAAGATGGGTCCAATAATGAAAGTTCGCAAAATATTTTACAGTATAAAACTTTGATTTTGCGTTGCGGGTTTGATGAAAAGAAACACGGGTATATCAATCCCTGTCAAGATATGTATGATGACAAAATGCCTTCTTACAATAATTATGACGAAACCAATACTTACAAACCGGTCCCATTTTATCCTACCAGTCCTGCAGATGAAGAAGCACATTTATGTAACATATATTTGAAGAACAATGGAGAAAATAACTATATTACAACCGAAGACGGTGACTTTTTCGAAGAAAATACAATTGTAGAATTTAAATATGTTAAGGAAAATGACAGATACTGGAAATGGATTCCAATCCGTGTTCGGTATGATAAGACAAGCGAATTAAGAGCAGGAAGCCCTAATTATGGTAATGCCTTCCACGTTGCAAATAGTAATTGGTATTCTATACATAATCCTATTACGGAGGAGATGATATCTTCAGGAGAGGATATTCCGACAAACAACGACGAAGAAGTGTATTATAATAGAAACAACAATAATTTGGAAACAAATACTCGGTCTTTGCGAGATTTTCATAATTTGTATATCAAATCTAAACTTATACAAAATGTATCTTCTCCCAATGATATATTGATTGATTACAGTGTAGGAAAAGCGGGGGATTTGGAAAAATGGAGGCATTCCAAGTTAAAGTTTGTATTTGGTGTTGATATTTCTAAAGACAATATTTATAACCGCACAGATGGAGCTTGTGCAAGATATCTAAACCTAAATAAAAAATATGCACGAATGCCGTCTGCATTATTTGTTAATGGTGATAGTGGGAAAAATATGAAATCAGGTGACTGTTTCGAAAGTGAAAAAGAAAAGCAAGTCGCTAATTGTATTTTTGGAAAAGGACCAAAAAATGAACTGTTGTTGGGGAAAGGTGTATATAATCAATATGGTGTTGCTGAAAACGGGTTTAACATTAGTTCTTGTCAATTTTCCATCCACTACTTTTTCGAAAAGAAAGAAGTTTTACACGAGTTTTTGAAAAATATTAGTGAATGTACCAAAATGGGTGGTTATTTTATAGCAACTGGGTATGACGGCAATAAAGTATTCAATTTATTAAAAAATAGAAATAACGGTGAACCTTATATTATTATGAAAAACGGCAAAAAGATTTTTGAAATCACAAAAAGATACGACGAAACCAGTTTACCCGATGACCATTTGAGTCTTGGGTATCCGATCGATGTATATCAAGAGAGCATTAATAAGACTTTCCGCGAATATTTGGTTCAATATGATTTCTTAAAGAGAATAATGGAAAATTATGGATTTACATTACTACCTCACGAAGAGGCGGTATCAATGAATTTGCCAGACGGATCGGCTACTTTTGAAAAAATGCATCAAAATATGGAAAATGAGCTTCAAAATAACAAATATCTGAAATCGAATATCCGAACTGCTCACAATATGACCCCTGAAGAAAAAACTATATCATTTTTAAATCGTTATTATATTTTTAAGAAAATAAGAAATGTAGATATATCCAATATTAAGTCAGTAATGAATTTTGAAGAAGAAGAAGAAGAAGCAGTTGAAGAAGAAAAAGCAGTTGAAGAAGAAAAAGTGCCCGAACTGAAAGAACTGAAAAAGAAAATGCCAAGAAAAACAGGTAAAAAAATCATATTAAAATAAATCAATTAGCTATAACATAAATGATATAAATATTATATAATAAATAATGTATGTCCTATTATTTATTACCCAAGATACCTATACAAGTTATCAAACATATTCAATATACAGATAATGATAGCATTCCAGAAACATCGATTTCGAATTCCTTATCTCTTTACCTATCTGAAATTAAAGAAAAAATAGAACCAAATGAAAAGGAATGGGATGTATACAAAAAACATACAAACCCGTATGAATATATCCACAGTAATGTTCCATCTAAAAAGAAAAGTGTATCCAAAATAGTTCCATTATCACGATCTTTTTTTAAAATGATAGAAATTATACACACATTTGATTTAAATACCGATAACCGTCCTATGAATTTTTTTCATTTAGCCGAGGGACCGGGCGGGTTTATCGAAGCGTTTGTGAAAACGAGGGAAAACAAGAATGATGTGTATCACGGAATGACATTAATCGATGCCGATAACGAGGTAAATGTTCCCTCCTGGAAAAGAGCAGACACTTTTTTGAAAGAAAACCCCAATGTGAAACTGGAATATGGAAAAGACGGAACCGGTAATATTTTAAATATGGGAAATCTCAAACATTGTGTCGAAAAATATAGTAATAAGATGGACATAATTACGGCAGACGGAGGGTTCGATTTTTCTGTTGATTTTAATAATCAAGAAATATCTATTACCAGATTACTATTTGCTCAAATCATTTTTGCATTGTGTATGCAAAAAAAAGGAGGTTGTTTTGTATTAAAATTATTTGATTGTTTTATGCAACACACAGTAGATTTACTGTATATTTTATCAGCATTTTATGAAAAAGTATATATAATTAAACCACATACAAGTCGCTATGCAAATTCCGAAAAATACATTGTTTGCAAAAATTTCATATTTTCTTCAAATACCTATTATTTGAATATTTTAGAAACTCAATTTGAGAAAATGTTGCAGAGTAAAAAACACGTTCACCGGTTTTTAACTATCCCCGTTTCAAATATATTTATAACAAAACTGGAAGAGTATAATGCTATCTTTGGACAACAACAAATAGAGAACATTCATTATACATTATGTTTAATGCACAACAAAAATAAACAAGAAAGAATTAATCAATTGATTCAGGCAAATACAGAAAAGTGCGTATACTGGTGCAACAAGCACAATATTCCTCATTTATCGTTTACACCTGAACATAATGTTTTTTTAAGTACATCTTTTAACCGCAATGGACGGTTTTAGATTGGGTGTATAACTATAATATATATTTATAGTTATAGTTATAAATTAAATAGCATTTGTCAGTTTTGTTACGCTGCAACGCTTCATTACATCTGAATATTTACTGAATGTAGGAGTTACTTTCATAGGATAACCTAATTTATCTTTTTTGGTGTATCCCGTAGATGAAACACCATAAGACAGTGCGTTTGCAACATCTCGTCCAAGCGGATTTGTATAAGAGGCTGCAGAATCAGTGATTGTGTTGTATCTCTTTCTGGTAATAAGATCACCCGAAGAAACTGCGCCTTGCACCGAAAATTGTTCATTGCTGGGAGAATAATGAGTTTTGAAACAAGTATTATCAGGGTTAGACAAAACTAATTGATTTTGTTTGTAAGTCATATTTCTGCTATGTAAATATTCTTTTGTATTTGTGTGATATGATTTATTATTGCTCGTTTCGTGATATTTTTGACGAACCATTCCACTACTACGAACACGGCGCCTTGCATTATCCACAGGAGAAGTATATGTATTGCAAGTTCCAGGATATTCACAGCTGTTATTGGGAACACGAATTTCATTTGTAAGAGAAATTGAATTACCTATATTAGATCCGCTTGAATTACTGGTAGTTCCGCCGGGTGCATTAATGTTATCTATTTTTACCGAAACTCTACTATTACAGGTAGTATTGGAGGCACTTAATAATTCTCTTCTGGGTAATTTTACAGGATTCGCTCTGAAAAAATTCTTATTGCCGAAAACTTGGCCTTCATTTTTTAATATTTTTGAATTTACTTGTTTAATGGTAAGTCCTTTCCACGATACAACCCGCGTTGGATTTAAATCTAAAGTTGCTGACATATAATTTATATATACAAAATAATCTACCATTATTTTATATTTGGAACTAAATAATAATATAAAAAAAATAAAATAAAAGCAATTTGTTACTACATATATGAATATAGTATTATCATTGAATCAAATATCCAGTTTAAACATAGGTCTGTTAGAGTCAAAAACCAATATTATAATGTCTAATGGACAATTTACAAAAATAAACTTTGTGGATGCAAATTTTACAATGAATGGTCTGTATATTAACTTTCCGTTATCTTCTTACACAACTGAAGTCGTACAACATAGGAAAAATATGAAATTTGTGTATTCCTCTTCTGCAAATATACAATCATCTAACGATCTCGCATTATTAGAACAACGACTCCTTGATTTTTATTCCAATAATAAACAAAGAGACTATAGAAAAAAACTATTGCTAAAGCAACAAATAGAGAGTGGTTTTATGAAAATCTACAAAGAAACCCATTCTCACCTTGATTCCGGTTCTATGTATATTATTAAAATTTCAGGGATTTGGGAGTCAAATGGAGAGATCGGCATTACTTATAAATTATATGAGGCGGGAACAGTAATATAACTACAAAAAGTTCATACTCATTTTATTACCTTTTTTAAATGGTATTCCACCTTTTCTTAAATCTAACACTTTATCACCTTGAATGTCGTGTATATACGGCGTTTTAAAATTTGTTATATCTACAAAGCCTGTTTCTTCGTTAATAGTATATTCTAACTCAGTAATTTGCGTGTATCCTTCTTTTGTAACAGTAGACCGTTCAAACTCTTTTCTATTTACAACCCGATAAATATCGTCGTGCATCAATAGCACATTTTTGTGTAATATTGGTAAAAATTCGGTACGATTAATTACGATACCCCGTTGCACACATCTGGTTTGAAAATCAGAGTCTTCGTATCCCCAAGACCAAAAATTTGGGAATCCGTTCGTTTTCTCAAAATCTTCCCCTTTTATAGAAAAAATACCACCTAAAGCATGTTTGAACCCATAAAAATGTTTTATTTCGTTTCTGTTTGTTTCATAATTAAAAATATCTGGGCATAGCGGGGCGTTGTCCACATCATTAAATACAAAGGTTATGTCTTTGTAATTTTCTTTATATTTTTCTTTCATTACAAGAAAGCCCGCGTTTTTTATTGCTCCTCTATTAAATGGTCTCGTGTCTTTTTGATGAATATAATAAATTTCGTAGTCATCTTTGTTCATATCTTTTAAAATATAACTAGTCATATGATGATGAAAAAATCGTTGTTGCATTTCTCTATTTCTATACGGAACAATGAAAATAATCTTGGGGATGTTCATTAATAAAAAGGTTTATTTTTTATTAATTCGTTTAACGATATTTTTGCATAACTACCTGTTTTGGCCCTCTGCTTCTCCTTTCTCCAGTTTTTCTAATAATTTTGTTGTAGCTTCGTCTCCCTCTTTTTTATCGGGTGTATTCTTCTTTTTTTTACCAAAAATACTCATTAAAAAAGATTCATTTACCCACCAGCCATAACTTTCATCATGTTCTGACATTGGATATATTAGATATATTTGTTTAATATTTTTTCCGGTATTAAGTTATTTTTATTTAGCTCAAGCTTCTTATAACACTTATTGATAGTCACCTCGCTAACGCCAGTAATTGTTTTTATATTTTGTTTAGATATGGGCTGATTACAATTTATTCCCACAAAATACACGATGCCCGCCGCGACCGCCTGTGGAATGTTATCAGTAATCATATTTGTTTCATGCACTTTTTTAGCTACGAATCTACACAGCATTATTAATTCATTATTATAATTTAACTTACTGCAGAACCGTTCAATAAATGAAATGGGTTGGGTAGAACACAAATTACCGTTTGTATATTCACTATTTCTTTCAATATTATGTTGTATATTTACAGCCATTGAACACCCATTTGTTGCACTTGCCTTATCTAAATTAAATATTTCCGCTATCTCGTGTGATGTCCTCGGGTGTCCATTCATACGACACGCAAGATAGATTGATGCAGCTTTGATTCCATCTCTGTTTAACCCTCTAAACATCTTTTGTTCTGATATGTCCTTGTGTATAACCATTGCGTCATCTATAAACATTTTCGCAATCCCTGAGTTTTGTGCCATCAATGTAATAAATTGAAATTCATCGTATAGTGACTTTTCTTTATGTGGCATAGACTGCCACTCTGTCCATTTGCGAATTCTTTTCATTTCATATGATGATTTTTGATTACATATAATTTTACAACCAAAGGAAGATTCTACAAGTAATGGATTAATCGGATTTCCACACCGGGTAGGATCATTACTATTCCTATCTTCTGGATTGAAGAATCTCCATTCTGGTGAATAATCCAATGTATCTTTATATATAATACAACAATCTCTATTTGTGCAGGTGGGAAATCCTTCATCCATTATCATTACTGGACTCTTACACTGAACACACAAATTATCTTCTTTAGAAGTAGTGTATACACACTCTGGATTTTCTTCCATATCAAATTTATGGTTATTTTTCTCATTTTCAAAAATATTCCATAATTGATCCTTTTCCTTTACCGAAAGTTGTTGTTTTACTTTTTGGGTTTTTGTTTTCCTAAATGACTGATTTTCACACATACCTATTTCAACCGCAGATTTTTTTTGTGTATTTTGAACATTCATTTCTTGTTTTATTTATTGTTTATTTATTAACCATTTTTATCAATTTTTTTATGCATATATTACAAGTAAATAATGCAGGTTGCCCAAGTAGCATGTAAATTTTTAGATTTAATAGATTTAAATAAAGGAATCAAAGATCTTGGTACAGACGCATGGATAAAAGAAACGAAGAGTATTATTTGTTCATTGTGTAGTAACTTAACTACCAAAAAAAAATTTGCTCTCCACGCTCAAGAAGAAACTCTATTGGAAATTAGACAATATTTGGAAGATCTTGATTCACAAGAAAAATTAACATTAGTAAATGAATTTTTAGGCAATCAATTTAACAATACTAAGAATGAATCTCAATTATTATCATTTGAAGATAGAAAATATCCGACAAAAAACTCTACATTTCCTTACGAAAGCGAAAGCGAAAGCGAAAGCGAAAGCGAAAGCGAAGATGATAAATCACAGCAAAATGGTGGTATATCTCAATACGGAAGGGAGTCTTTACCAAGTGTGGAAAACCCACTAAGTATGAAAAACCCACTGGAAGACCAAACGGTATCTTTATCAAGTATGAAAAACCCACTGGAAGACCAAATGGGATCTTTATCAAGTATGAAAAACCCACTGGAAGACCAAAGGGGATCTTTATCAAGTATGAAAAACCCACTGGAAGACCAAATGGGATCTTTATCAAGTATGAAAAACCCACTGGAAGACCAAATGGGATCTTTATCAAGTATGAAAAACCCACTGGAAGACCAAAGGGGATCTTTATCAAGTATGAAAAACCCACTGGAAGACCAAATGGGATCTTTATCAAGTATGAAAAACCCACTGGAAGACCAAATGGGGTCTGCACCAAGTATGGAAAACGCACTGAAAGACCAAATGGGGTCTTTACCAAGTATGGGAGATATGGCTATTACAAGCTCAAATGCTCAAGATATATTATTATATTATCGTAAAAAGATTATTACTACTTATAAAGATGAAATGGTTTCTTCAGATATAGAAAATATTATTACTGCATTAAAAGCGTGTGCAATGGACTATATTAATTCTAATAAAAAGAAGCATTTAAATTTTATTTTAGAGCCTATCATAGAAAGAGTTGCTTTTATAAACAGACTCAAAAGACAAGAATCTTGTATAAACAATATGAAATTATTAATGCATTTTTATTTTGATTCTATTTCTAATATATTGACCGCTGCAATGAGTGATAAATCTACACCACCTATTGTGCCTGATATGATATCTCCTATTACAGATTCCTTTTTAAATAAGTTATATACAATGGTAAATGAATATATCCTTGTTTCTCCTTTACTTAAAGATGAATTGTTAATAGTAGATGATCCAAGTAATAAAAAGTCATCCAAAGGATTTTTAAATACATTATATAATAAAGAATTAAGTGATTTCAGTAATACAAATAAAATAATCCAGGCTTATACATTCGAAAAATTTTTTAAAGGTGAACTTTTTAAAGAGAATGACATTAAAAAATGGAACAAGTTATATTTTGAAAGTATGGGTGTAAACGAGTTTGCTAAAAAACAGTTTCAATTTATCGAAAAAGAAAGTAGAATAAGAGCAAAAAACACATTAAATGTTAACAAAACGATCACAGGAACAACGAAGACTGATTTTATTACCAAGTCTCCTTCACCCGAAAAAGTTGGTGGTTCTTTACCAAAATCGAGAAAAGGTTCTCGATATAAAACATCAAAGAGTATGAAAAATAGACGGGCTCGCAATAACACCTCGTTAAAGATAAAATGGTTATAATTAGCTACTTTCACATAATTATATTCAAAATAATATGATTATGGTTCTCTATGGTTCTCATATCCAAGTACTCCTAACTTTTTATAGAAACAAATAGATTGTATTGTTTTATTTTCTTTGTACATCAGTTAAATTATGGGGCGTGTTTTTGTGTGACACTGATTTCGATCACATTACTGTTTCTTCTTTGTTGTGTTACGATAATGCTTTAGATTTTTCAAAGTATTCTTCTTTTTATTTACACGAATGTTCTCGAATATGTTCTCGAATAATTGTTCTCCTATGTAAGAAGTGTTGAGTTTCTTTGAATCAAATAAACGGGGTTTTGGTTGGCTACACGAAACGAGACCAGCAGGAACGACTAAATCTTTAAATCTATTGTCAAATGCGCAATGAGAACCACCGCCTTTTTGTTCCTTTGCAAATTTGACTAATGCGAGACCACCTTTTTGATTTTCAAATATAAATTGTTCAAAAATGTTCTTTTCCATATAATAATATGGATACAATAATTATGTAACAATTTTCCGCAATTCATTGGTGGTCGTAATTTCTCGTTTATCTTTTAAATATTGTATAACAAAATCAACCTGGTTTTCATCTTGTATAATTTCTTTTAACTTGCTTTCGATATATGTGAATGACAATGTTGTATATTCCTTTTTAGAATACATTTGTATTTCGTTTTTTCCAATACCAATTTTATGTTTAAGTGAAGGGTTATTTTCCCAATAACTGCAAATGTGAGAACCTAACTCATTTTTTAAAGTCCTCATTTTCTTTGTTTTTTCGTTAACTTCTTTAAGTTGAGAGTCAATATAATTCCATTTTTGTATGTTTTTAATAAATTCTTCTTTTTCCGATAAAACTAAACTATTGCTCATTATATTATTCAATCCAAAAAAATATAACGGTTTAACCTATTTTAGTATCTAAATATGTAAGCAAGTAATACATTTTCATAGTAATGATCATATTTGCTAAAATTAATATAATAAGAAAAATGGTATATATGCAAATAATCCAAATATAGCTATGAATTTGATCATAAACCATATCAGTAATCGACGAGAAAACCTCTTGTATATCTCTTCTTATATCTTGGTTTTTTAACATTTGAATACACGTTTCTTTTAGATTTATCATTTAAAAATACATCGCAAAATAAAGTATTTTTATAAACGAATTCGTATAAAGATTCTTTCTTTAATATAGAAATATATCAATGAACAACATTATCATACCAGATGAATCTTTTGACTTTGACCATTTACAACTTTCCACTCCAATCTTAACAACGGGAGGAAGCCACGTAATTCATTGTTCACTAAACAACGAGCCTTTTTATATTCAACCTCCTAAGTCAAGAACAAAACAAGGAATTAATTTAGTAGGTAAAAAGATGTATTCAGATTTAATGTATTCACAAGAGAACCAACGGTTTATTCAATGGATGGAGAATTTAGAAACTTATTTCCAAGAACATTTATTCAAAAATAAAGACAAGTGGTTTGATAGTAGTTTAGAGTTACACGACATTGAAAATTTTTTCTCAAGTCCGTTAAAGAGCTATAAGTCGGGAAAATATTATTTATGCAGAGCAAATATTAAAAACAATTTAGGGAAATCAAGTATAAAAATATTTGACGAAGATGAAAACGAATTAACGGTTGAATCATTAACAACAGATAACGAGATTAATACTATTTTAGAGATTAAAGGAATTCGATGTACATCAAGTAGTTTTAACGTAGAGATTGAGATTAAGCAGATGATGGTGTTAAAACCTAATAATTTATTTGAAAAATGTCTATTTACACGCAATAAAAAGTCATTAACAGAAATGGCAGATAATACAACACAACAACCTGTAGAAGAAGGAGAAGTGAAAGTCGATAATACTGAACAGCAAATACCGGTTGTAGAAGACCAACTTTCTGTATCAGAAGAGCCAATTATCATAGAAGAAAACGTGGAAGAAGTTAAAAATTTAGAGGAAGTAGAATCAGTAGTTGTTGCTGATATCGAGGAAGATGTAGAAGATGTATATCAACCAGAGTTAGTTGAGGAAGAAGTGAGGACCTCCCCCGATGAAGTAAAAGAAACAAATAAAGATTCTTTAGAAGAAATTGATTTTACATTAGATGAGATCAATGAAGGGGAGTCTATCCAAATAAAACAACGTAATGATATACATTATGAAATGTACAGAGAAGCAAAAAGAAAGGCAAAAATGGCTCGTGATTTAGCACTTTCTTCTTATTTAGAAGCAAAAAGAATCAAAAATACATATATGTTGGAAAATATAGAAGATAGTGAATCCAGTGATTTAGAAATGGAGGAATTAGAACAACAAGAAGATGAATAATTTTAGGAATATTTTTAATTAGCTAATAAATAATTTATCACTTGTTATTATATAAACGAATGTTTTCAAAATTCAGTAAAAGTTTTTTAAAAGGACTAACAGCATTCTTCACTGCTGAAAGAATTGTTGTTCTTGTTATATTCTTAGTATTGATATTTGCTTTAGCCTCATATGCTAATATGAAGACATCTATTGTCGATAGAATGGAAACTGGTAAGGAGGTAGTGAATAATAAAAAGGAAGAGGTCACTGAATTAATGACCGCCCCTTCTGGATATGCGTCTCAGCCCGTAGCCAATCCCAGTGATCTTTTACCTAAAGACGAAAATAGCGAGTTTGCTACACTGAATCCCAGTTCTATGAACAAGGGCGATGCTCTTATGCCCGATCTTCTTCAAGCCGGACACCACATTGGCGTTGACACAATTGGACAATCGCTAAGAAATGCCAACCTTCAACTTCGTTCTGATCCCATGATCCCCAAGTCGGAGGTAGGACCTTGGAATAACACCACAATTGAAGCTGATATGGGCCGTGTTCCTCTTGAAATGGGAGCCAAGAACCCCGTTGTTCCTAAGTAAATAAACATATGATATATTTAATGATAAATATATTATAATTTTATAATTTTATAGTATTGTATATTAGATGAAAATTATTGAACTTCCAAATGGATTAAAAATTATATATGAAAAGGCGTCTTCTGATTTATCGATTACTTCAATATATGCGTTATGTAATTTAGGCCCTATACATGAGCCTGATGATATGAGAGGAATTTCTCATTTAATCGAGCATATGTGCTTTAAGGGGACTAAAAATAAACCAAATCCCAAATCCATATTTTTATTGTGTGACAAGATAGGCGCATATTTTAATGCATATACCAGTAAAAGATATACTTGTTATACAATCGATTGTGATGATAAATATAGTTTAAAATGTTTACACCATTTGTCTGATATGATGTTACATTCTATATTTGACGAAAAAGAATTTACGAAAGAATTACATATTGTAGCCCAGGAAAACATAGATGATGAAAACGATCCATTGGAAGTTGCTGAAAATGAGATAAATAGACTTGTATTTAAAGGAACTGCATACGAACATCCAATAGATCATGTAGATTATCACAAAAAAAAAATCGATTATAATAAATGCTGTGAGCTATACAAACAATTTTACACACCCAATAATATGATAATAAGTGTTGTTTCGAATCTCCCATTTACGCAAATTCAAAAATATATTAAATCTTCGTATTTTAATACAAAACGAACAAATCATTTATCTAATGTACCGCAAATGAATCATCAGCTAATGCCACAAAAAGATATTCAGTACCAATTAACAAAAAAAATGGGCGTATCAAACTCCAGTATTATGATTGGATTTCGAATATGTGGGTATGAAGATAAAAACAAGCACTTATTAAATTTAATTAAACAGGCAATCGGTCAAACTATGTCAGGAAGATTAAAACATATATTACGAGAAGAAAAGGCGTTAGTGTATAGCACTTATATTGATACTCAATTTTATGAAAAATTTGGTAGTTTGACATTTGTTGCACAAACAGAAACAAAAAATGTAATTATTTCAAATACTTCAGGGGTATTACCTATTATTATTCGTATTATAAATGATTTAATCAATACAGGATTAACCGTTCAAGAAATAAATAATGCAAAAGGTAATATACAAGGAGATAAATTATTAGAGTTACAATCTGTATCCAATCAGGCGCAACATAATGTAGAAGAAGTATTATTCAACGAAAATTTGAAAAATGTAATCGAATTTAAAAATATATTTGAAAGCTGTTATAAAAATATAAATAAACCACAGGTTCATAAAATAATTAAACAATATTTTAAAGCAAAAAATATGAGCGTCTGCATAGTAGGAGATACTATTCCTTCAATAGAGAAAGTTAAAAAAATATGTTCTCACATACGAAGTTAATATATTTGGTATATAAAATATATACGAAATATATATAATAAAATGGACAATGAAGATATTTTAGGGTTATTTATCATATTTTTTGTATTAGCAGCTATTGCTTTGATGTATTATCGTAATTTTGAAGAATTTCAGTTAAAATGCATAGTATCTGATGTAAATGGAGATAAATATTGCGTCAGAGAAAGAACAAAAATAAAACCCGCGGCAGATTTATTAGCAAGAGTAACCGACAAATGTAGAGAATTGGTTACCTATATGAATGTTAATTACCCTACAGATGCAAGAACAAAACGTCTGGTGAAGAGTTTCAATCCTAAAAAAGTAATGGAAACTCTTCCTACAAGTCAATTTACAGCATACAGTGAAAATAAAGGAGAGAAAATAGCCTTTTGTTTAAACAAAAAAAAGGGAGAAAATGAGGAGTTAATTGATGAGAGCACTTTAACATTTGTCGCGATTCACGAATTGAGTCACGTTGCAACATTATCAATTGGACATAAAAGTGATTTTTGGGAAAATTTTAAATTTTTATTGGAAAAGGCAAAAGAAGCTGGTCTACATAACCCCGTTGATTATAAATCAAATCCTTCAACATATTGTGGTATGGATATTCAAGACAACCCATATTATGATGCGTAACGAAACATTTGAAATATTGACATAATTAGTTATTTAATTTTATTCTGTAAATAAAATTAAATCAGTTTTTTTGTATCAAATACGAATTAATTTTACTATTTATTTCGCGCGGAATTCTATTCGTTTCAACTATCTCTCTCAGTTCCATTTTTTCTGATTCAATTTCTTTATAAATATCTAATAAAGGAGTTGTTCCGTCTTTTTGCCGAAGTATTTCTTTTGTTGCTTCTTTTGCATTTTCAACATTCTCTTCCGCCATTTCAGCTAATGTATTTAGAGTAAACATTACTTGTTTTTTCGATAAACTATGAATAGACGCACCTTTGATGAAGAATAAAGGTAATAATTCTTCTTTTATTTGTCTATAATTTACTTCTATTACATTTTCATCTATGGCTGTCGGTGTATTCGACAAATAATCTACAAGATGGTTGATGGGCAATTCATTGTGTAATACTGAAGGGCTTGCATTTACATCAATATCCTCTCTATTTAATAAATACAGAATCAAGTTATATGTTCTAACTGTTCCATAGTGATAGGTTTGTTCATAACTATAATCATAATCTGGTAATCTTCCTGTATCTTCATCAAAATCAGGATTTACATAATTTAAGTAATTAATGTCCTCATTGTCAACAAAATGTAGAATTAAAGAATGAAGTAAAGTTCCTCGTTCATTAAAAGGAAGGTTAATAAACTCTGTATTTTTTGTTTCTAAATGTTCAACGACAATAACTTCATCTACAAACTGTTGTCCATAACCCAGTGTAAATATATTTTCATACATATTTTCCCAATCTTCCAATATTGTTTTAAATGCTCCACCGCCTTTATTTGTTACAGTTTTTTGTGTACGCTTTTTCGTTTTGTTGGTATTATTTTTATTTTTATTTTTATTTTTACTTTTACTTTTACTTTTACTCATATAAGTATATATACATTGTTTTTAGCTCATTGATGATTTGAAAAGTTCCATTTCAAATTATCAATGGTAATATGTCAGCAACACAGATGGTCTTCAACTTGCATAAATTTATTTCACAATGTTTTACTAAATAATTTTCATAAATTAAAATTATAAAAACATATACAAAAAGTATCACTTATTGTATATATGGAAACTCAAAAACAATTACAAGAAACACAAACCAATAAAACAGAAATGGATACATCTAAATTAAATCAACCAGTTCCAGAATCTGCATATAAATGTTGCATATTAGACCAAGAGGGTAATATTAAACAAATTATGGTATTTAGTGGACAAGGTAATAGTATTGATTTTAAAGATAACTACTTTAGTGAAGAAGAGCGGTCGTTATACGAAACTTTACAGCCTGACATAATTTCGTCTTCACAATTAATTCATTTAGATGATTCCATTTGTACAATCAAAAAAAAGATTTTAAATGAGTTTACGCATATTGAGGTGAGTTATGATGAACTTTATCTATTTGGTTGTTCTAATAAGTTTATTGACTTGAAAACTTGTTTTGAAAATATCACGAATGACGACAAAGCCCTTGTTACAAAACCCGTGATAGGTCAATTATTAAACAATTTACAAATTACATCCAGGGCCATTTACGAAGAATTAAACCAGCAAGACGATGATACTATCTATACATATAATCAATTGATGAATATTTTAGCACCATATAAAAACAAATTCAATTTTTATTATCCATTAGGACAGGATTTCTCGGTAAATACAGACTATTTATTTTCGGCAAACCCCTTTTCAATATTACCGTCAGGCGAGCCACTGTTCAAATTAAAATCAAATAATTTGTTGTATTCGTTTGAAAATTATTTATTATTAGATTATCTTTCTTTGGACAATAACACTTTTTATATGTGTATGGCGGAACAGGTAATTAATTATGGAAACCAGAACAATATTGATAGTAAATATTTAACTTCCTTGTATTTTCCATTACTTGCGAGTAAAAATATTTATTCAAAAGAAGAGTTGGAGGAAAACAAGCAACAATTATTACAAGAAACAAACGAATTAATGCAACCGTCATTTTTTAAGGTTCAAGAAAATATAAAAACGTTTCATCAAATAGACACTATGGAATTACAACAATTACCGTATGTTGACAATGGTATTATTGATTTTCATATTGTGATACATCCAGTTGTAAAAACCTTTATACCTATAGATATTATTTTTAAACAACTTTCGTCTACCCAAGAAATGCCATTTATAAAATACAATCCGGGAAGTAAAAAAGAGTCAATCGTTCGTTTATTTTGCAATAAGCGAACAAAGAAAGGGCAGAAAATTCCGGTATTAACCAAACAAAATATACAATCGTTATTTAAACATAGTGGTCGAGTAAAGCAACTCTCCATTTATGTAAAAAAAGTAATAAACACACACTTAATAGAATGTTTTATTGATTTTGATTATAACGGAAATATTATTATTCGGTCAATCTCTAACAAACATATTTCGTATGATAATATTCAACCATTTATTTCGAGTATTGTAAATCCACTTATTGATCAAATTAATTTATTTATTCAATCCTCTGGTTATAAAATACATAATTTTCATTCTCTGAATCAGGAACATGTTGAAATTATACATTTAAATTATCAAAGTTCGCTACAATTAAACCCGGGATTTGATTTACATACATATGACCGGTTATTGTATGGCATATTTGATATTGTTAATTATGATGTAAAAAAAGGAGCTGATCTCTTTTTTAAAAGAGTTAAAAACTACAGAAAGATGGATGCTATTGCTTCTATGTTCGCGTATTATACAAAATTATACAGAGATCCTAATATTATTATCAGTTTAGTCGCCTCTAATTTTGATTCTACATTTGAAGAGATGAAAGAAGAATATATTAAATTTCAGAATAATCATCAATTTATAAACGGGAAATATGTAAATAAATCTGCACAATTAATTGACAATCCTGGATTTCCTACCACATTATTGTATCAGCCCTTTGAAAATAAGTTAAATATTAACGTAAAAAATATAGATTCAATACAATACATCCCTATTTTACAAACATATTTAAATACATTTTTGCGGTTTGTTCAATATGACAATGGGTTACCATTTAATGTTAAAGACTATATGAAACAAATAAAATCAATAAAAACTAAGGCAGTAGAAGACTTTGAACCACACGTTGACAATTTTGTTGTTGGGGCTACAGATATTGCTGTTCCTGTTCATTATGATAACCAAGAAAATATGTTTAAAACAGAAGACGATGAAGATAGTGATAGTGACGATGATGCTATATATATGGATAGCGATAGTGAACAAGAAAATAGCGATAGTGAACAAGAAAATAGCGATAGTGAACAAGAAACCAGTAAAGATAAAACACAACAAACCGTGGTGCAACATATAGAAGACATAATTAAAACAACCCATTCGGCTGAAGATAAACAAGAAGAACCCGCCGAGATAAAAGAACAAGAAGAACCCGCCGAGATAAAAGAACAAGAAGAACCCGCCGAGATAAAAGAACAAGAAGAACCCGCTGAGATAAAAGAACAAGAAGAACCCGCTGAGATAAAAGAACAAGAAGAACCCGCTGAGATAAAAGAACAAGAAGAAAATTTAAATAAATTGCAAGATACTATCGGCGTGGGAGTAAGTAAGACCGCTGCGTTTTTTAGAAGTTTAACAAAAAATGTAGAAGAACCAAAAGAGAATATGCAAAACGAAGAGCCAAAAGAGAATATGCAAAAAGGAGGAAGCGTAAGAATGTTTATAAAAAAGATGAAAGAACTACAACCAGTTTTGTTTAAAAAATCGTCTGACAATGAAGATTCCTATGCAAGAAATTGTCAAGCAAATTCAAGAAGACAACCAATCATTCTTACAAATGATGAAAAGATAAAAATAGATGAAGAATATCCTAATTCTTATGATGTTGCACTTCCTTATTCAACTGATGAAAATAAACAATTTTGGTATATTTGTCCTCGTTATTGGTGTCTGCAAAATAATGCACCCATGTCAGAAGAACAAGTAAAGAACGGAGAATGTGGTGGGAAAATTGTTCCACAAAATGCAAAGGAACCTCCGGCAGGACATTATATTGTAGAATTTACTGACAAGAAAGAACATATCGATAAAGATGGAAATTATCGACAACATTATCCTGGATTATTGAAGAATAAGACAAGTTCTGGAAATTGCTTACCGTGTTGCTTTAAGAAGTTGAATACAGAACAACAACAAAAGATGCGTAGGGAATGTAATATAGAGATTGATGATTACAACGGAGATCCAAATATCATTAAAAAGATTGTTGGGACAAAAGATAAATCGATTGATATGGATGATAAACGAATTGCAAAAAATATATTGTTACCTGAACGGTTTCCTATGCCACAGCATAGATGGGGGTTTTTACCTGTATCTGCTGAATTATTTTTACAGGTTGATCAAGAATTAGATATAGATAAAAACAATAAAGCAATGATTAGACAGGACCGAAGACCATTGTTAAGATATGGGTTAGAATTTTCCAGAAATCAATCGTTTATGGCATTCTTAAATGATTTATACTCAACATATGAGAATAATGCGGTTCCTATGAGTAATTTCAGAGATATTCTTGCGAAGAGTATTGATTTAGACTTATTTATACAAAGTAATAATTCCAATCTGGTATCCAGTTTTTTGCCAAAAAAATATGTGTTTGACCCGGCGTCGGTTGATAAAATTAAAAACACAAAGTTTTATCAAAGTTTGGATCTATCAAAAGAGTCTCAAATGCATTTTTTAAAAGATACGGTTGCTTCTTATGACAATTTTCTTGCTTACTTACGAGATGCTGATTCTTTTATTGATCATACTTATTTATGGGATATCGTGACAAGTGGTAAAATAGCATTATTCCCCGAAGCATTCAATTTAATATTATTAGAAATTACAAATCAAGATATTACAAACGACATTGCTTTAATCTGCCCTACTAATTTAAATAAGAGCAAGTTGTTCGATAAAAATCGTAAAAGTGTTTTTTTACTAAAAAACAAAGAATATTATGAACCGATCTATAAATATGGAAATACAACAACAAACAAAACAGCTGGAACAGCAACTGTTGTTAAATTTATGTCGCCCAGCGATGTATCCACTGAAGTTAAGAAGGTATTAAAAACTATCGAGTATACAAGTAATAAATATTGCAAACCAGTGCAAGTAAATACACGAGTGATAGAATATAAAACGAATTTACCAGCAGAAGAAATATTGAAAACATTACAAAGTCATAGTTATACGATATCACACCAAATAATGAATTATAACGCCAAAATAATTGCATTTTCAGTAAAGATTAGAAATACCGATAGTACTGCTTTTTATTTACCTACATATCCTTCGGGTAAAATAGATAACATTGATGTAAAATACATAGATGATATAGAATGGCAACCATATGAAGCGACAAAACAATTTTTAAAAGATTTTTATGAAAAGACTGAACAAAAGGTTCCGTGTAAGCCGTTAGTAAAAGTAGTAGAAGACGGAATTATTGTAGGAATACTGACTTTATCGAACCAATTTATATCGGTGAACGATTATTTACCTGAAACGGAGGACGATCTTGAAAATATAACTACAAGTAATTACAAAGATGATTATGTAAAAGCAGATACCGCCCTCACCTTAAATAAAAATAAAGATACTCAACGAATAAATATTGTTCGAAATATTTACTTAGAAACCCAATTCTATAATTCTTTTCGTAATAAAGTAAGAATTTTGATCAATGATTATTTTCATCATGAAACCAAAAAAGAAATGGAAGGAATTATCGCCAATAATTCATATTTATATGCTGTAAAGTTAAAAAAAATAATTAAATTATTACAATATATTTCCAAAGAACACGTGTTATTTCAAGATTTTGATGATTCTGTGTTTGATTCCATTGACGAAAAAATAGCCTTTATCAATGTAGATAAAGACAACCAATTTTGTCTTGAAGATGAAAATAAATTATGTTTACCCAAAAAGCATTTAATAAGTGAATTAAATAATGAAAAATATTATTACCAAAAACTTGCAGATGAATTGCTTCGTTACAAACGAGTCCGGTTATTTATGTTAAACCCTACTCAATATTTAACAATTCGTCATTTCGATTATAAAATAAGTTCGTTTGAAATTTTACTTTTACAAAGCACACTATTTGATAAATATTTATCTGAGTTAGAACCATTTGAGACCAGTTCGTATGTGCATAATGTAGGGTTTGATATGTCTAATCCAGAAAAACATCCTACCTATTCAAATAAGATTGATTTAACAAGTCAACAGCAACTGGATAACACAACACATAATATTAATTTTATCGAAAAATCTTGTGTTATTGAAACTAAAAATATAAGAGAGGCCCCCTTTCAAAAATGGGAAAAGTTTGTTTCAGAAGAATCCGAATATTTATCTTTTGAAAACACGCCACTATGTAGTTTCTTTATTGTATTGTATATGATTCAAGAAAAAACCAAAATAAAAATGGATATTGCGGATGTAAAAAACAAATTGATTGAGCAATACAATGCATTGAAATCAACACATTACACGAAAATATTAAATATATTATCAAAACAAGGAAACGAACGGCTGGCTGTAAAATTGCAAAAAAGCGAAATTGATTTTGAATCGATGATTCTGGACGAAGAATATACACTCAGTCTTTTTGATTTATTTCTGTTATGCAATGTATTTGAATTACCTGTTATTTTATTCTCCGACAATAAATTTAAAAATATGGGAGGGAATATCGACTGGATGGTTCTTTCCGGAAATATAGAAACTGATAATTTCTATTTTGTATATAGTTCTTCTTCTGTGGGGAAAACGGAATCTTATTTAATTCAACCTGCCATTCCATATAACCAAATAAAATCATTGGCTACATATTCTAAAAAAACTGATTATAAAGAACATTTTGTTGACATCGATTCCATATTAGTATAAATATATTTGCATTCGTATTACTTTACTATCTGTAATACGAATATTTTACCTTCACTTTTCCACAAGGGTATAATCTATTAGTATGAATAAGAAAAAATTGTTATATTATTTACACATTTGAACATTTAAAACGGCGTTTTACACCTTTAAAACCCCATATCATACTCGTCGTCTACACAATCAGTGACATTATCATTTCGTAGAGTTGATATGTTATTTTTAATTTCCACATTTGTTTTAGAATACATCGACCCGGTATCTTGAATATCGCCAAATACCTTTTCAATCTCTTTTTCTTCTTCTGTCTTCTCATAGTCTTCGCTTTCCAGTGATTTCATTTTTTCTAAATCCAACACCACTCCACACGCGCCTGTTCCAAAGTTACCGAGCTGCCCTGTCATAATATTTGCAGATACGCCTCTCATATGATCAAAATCAGCGTGTCTGGCGGCGGTCAACAATACTTCTGTATGCACCTCGAATGTGGACTTTGCGATAGGTCCAATATTATCATTCAAAATACCTGAGCGGAAAATAGCAACCATTCCTTCATTCGATGTCATACGATCACATAACAAACTCAAATGATGATAATTAATACTCACACCACTTGTCTTCATTACATCCATAATTTCGTTATGAATAATCTGCCTTGCGGCCTCAATACCAAGAACATTGTACGCTTCTTTAATATCATTACTGATTGTTCGCGTAGGATCAATAAAATCTTCTGCCAAAATATCTAACAAATTACTTCCAGTAGTTTGCAATGTCCAAATATCCTGCTGTTTGTAATATCCATCTTCTTTTACTACATTATTTTGCATCTTTACAGGCAACACATTTGTAATCCTCTCAATACCTCTCAATACGATCTTATTCAATAATTCTTCTTGAAAATCTCTTAACATATAAATATGATCTGATTGGTCAAGAGGATCGGGGACAGCATTCTCTTTCTTTGCTTTCATTCCCGCGGTCTTCTTAGTTGTAAATATAGAATTGTTTGGTCGCAAACGGAACACCAAATTTTTAGAATTCATATCACTATATACACAATTTAAATCTTTGGCACTAACACTATTTGTAATGGCGTAATGAACATCGTCCATTGTAATATTTTTCTCCAACAGGGTTTCTGTATCAAATTCCATGCGAATGATCCATTTAGATTTCAATACCGCGTCGTTTGCGTCATCTGTTTCATTGCACCCATTAAACATATTTTCAAATTCATAATATTGTTTCATTAATAGTTCATCCTGCACAATTCGGGTGTTATTATCATCCGGGTCGAAACAAATTTCTACGCTCTTAATCAAATCTACCATTTTGGTATGAGCAATCATGTTTGCGTATTGCACCACTTTTTGACGATTTGTTTCATCCATTTTTTTCAAAAATATGTTCAAAGAAGGTGTCTTGGGGTTCTTTGTCAATCTAAGAATCTCTTCAATACGAGGAACACCGCGGGTTACTGTTGCACCAGCAGATACACCCGACAAATGAAAAGTATTCAATGTCAACTGTGTAGTTGGTTCTCCAATAGATTGGCCCGCGACAACACCAACCATTTCTCCAGGATGCACAATAGCTTGTTTGTATTTTAAGATGACTGTTTCCAACAACATTACAAGTCCCTTTTTATGAAATCTTTTATTGATCAACAAGTCTTTGGGGTTCAAGATATAATGATACAACACATCAAATAACTTATTTTCTTTCATATAATGCATGGTATCAATCTTCTTTTTATAAATATCAATTAGTTCAAATGCTTCCATTGGAGTAATATCCACAAGGGAGTTTGCGTGTAAACCCAACTGATTTTGGATATTTAATATAATGCTTTGAAACCCAACTGGAATTTGGATACTATCTTCATTTTTATTCAAAAATACCTTCTTAATAATATTGTCTTGTGCATCAATCATTTTATCAATCATTTCTTTACACTTCAACTTTGCTTTATCTTTTTGTCCCCGCAGTCTTCTCTTTGCTGCAGGACTATAAATATTAGATAATATCTCTTTTTCTTCATTCACACCAGGAATGTCATAATGTAGATAAATATCTTCCATCTTTTGTCCGACTAATTTAATTCCTTGATTTTCCACACGCGTAGAATCAAATCCATCCTCGCCATATGCAAATTGAATAATCTTACCTTTGTTATTTCTCACAGTCATATCATATTCTACTTTCAAGTCTTCCAGTCCCTTGATCAATCGTCGCTGAATATAACCTGTCTGTGATGTCTTAACTGCAGTATCAATAAGACCAACGCGCCCTCCCATCGCGTGGAAAAACAACTCAGGAGCCGTTAATCCAGTAATATAAGAATTTTCTACAAATCCTCTTGCTTCAGGAGAATCATCGTATTTGCTGTAATGAGGAAGCGTTCTACTTTCAAATCCATATGGAATTCTCTTACCTTCTACATTTTGCTGTCCAACACAAGAAATCATTTGTGAAATATTAATCAACGACCCTTTGGATCCTGAATTGACAATCATCAAAAAGCGATTGTTTTTACTCAACGACTTTTGACCGATATTACCCGCCTGCTTTCGTGCCTCGTTCAACACATTATTCACATTACTCTCAAACTCTTCCATATTTGTATACGAAGTATTATTTTCAAACAACCCCATATGCACTTTGTCAATAATAGATTGCACTTCTTGTTTCTGTGCGGTAATCGCCTGAATAATACTGTCGGTTGTAAATTTATCGGCTATCAAATCACTAATACCCACACTGAATGCACTCGATTTCATATATTCGGTAATAACATTTTGTAAATCATCAATAAAATCACTCGCTGGGCGATTTCCAAAATCGTTAAAAATTCGATGAGTTATTCCATTGTTTCCAAAACACTTCTTATCCAATTGTCCTCTCACAAATTCTCCATTTCTTATTTCCAAAATATTATTACTTGTTTCCGGATCTTCCTTATCATCAAATTGTCCGGTTTTTCTCTTCATTGTCATACGAGGCATGATTTGACTCAGAACATCAAATGAAGTCAACTCTTTTTTGTTCAGTTTATCTACATCTACATTTGGATACATCATCAATAAGTTCATCGCTTGTTTTGGTGTTAATTTTACATTTGGTCTTGTGAAACGATAAGAACCCAATAATGAATCTTGGAATATTCCTATAATCGGAGAAGAACTTGCCGGACTAATGATTTGATATGGAATTGCAGCCAAATTCTTTAATTCTGTTTCCGCCAACACATTCTGAGGCATATGCATATTCATTTCATCGCCATCGAAATCAGCATTATATGGTTTTGTATCACCAACATTCATACGAAAAGTATCCCCGGTTCTCATTATCTTTACAATATGACACATCATACTCATTCTATGCAGACTGGGTTGTCTATTAAACAATACCGCATCTCCGTCCATCATATGTCGATGAACAGTATCACCGTTTTCTAACCGAATTGAATCTCTATCTACATATCGTAATGAAATATTATCACCATTCTTTTTTTCCAAAATCTTTGCACCTGGGTGCACATCGGCTCCCGTTTGAACCAATTTCAAGAGGAATTTTTTGTTTCGATCATTTACCACCACTGGTTTGGTAATATTCATCGCAATTTTGATCGGGACACCCAACTCTCTGATTGACAAGTTAGGGTCGCCTGTAATTACAGAACGCGCACTGAAATCTACTCTCTTTCCCATCAAGTTGCCTCTAATCCTTCCAAACTTACTATTTAACCTTCCCATAATACAATTTAATGGTCGTCCAGACCGTTGTCTTAGACTATCAGCACCTTTTACTTTATTATTTACAATCATAGCTACAAAATATTGCAACACGGTAGACAACCCTTCGATCACATTTGAATTTGCTTTGTTAGATATCTTTTCCGCCAAATCCTTATTTGTCTTAATAATATTACTATAAATATGTGTTAAATCATCTTCGCTTCTTTGCTGAGCATCGTGTTTTACAGAAGGCCTTACTGCCGGAGGAGGAACAGGCAATACTTGACAAATCATCCATTCAGGACGAGACCATAGAGGACTCAATCCCATAAAGTGTACATCTTCATCGGATATTCTTTTAAACATTTTAATAATGTGTTCTGGAGTCAATCGAATGGACACATCAATCTTTCCTTTTCCTGATTCTGTTCCGATTTTTTCCCAAATGGCAGATATTTTTGATAAATCCTCTAATTTAATACTTTTCGGTTGCTTACAACCGCACCCATCTTCGGTATGTTCTCCACAGCGCCCTACTTTAATATTTGTTACATATTGCCATCTATCTTCAGCAGATTTGGATAATATATGTTTATGATTTTTCTTATTAATTAAAAGACGACTGCATTTAAAGCATATTATTTTACATATTTTCATAATCTCTTTTAAATGTTGAATAAAGAATACTGGTTTTGCTAATTCGATATGTCCGAAATACCCGGGTGTATCAATATAGGTCAATCCGTCTGTTGGACAGATAATACCCGGTTCCAATACTCCCATACGCGGATCAAATAGCCCCCCCATTACCGGCTTATTATTATTAAATGTAACCGGGGATGTTATCTCCACCACAGAATTCTTTCGAATTTCGTCGGGAGATAACATACTAAATTGGATACCAATGATCTTTGCCGGCTTTTTATATTCATTTTGTTGGTTTTTCTGCAAATTCATTATGCTTACTATTATATAATATTTATATATTTTTAAATGTATATCAATTTTTTCATTCAATCAAGATATGAGATTGTTAAAAAATTGATATTAACTCAAACGTCTTTTTAATATCATTATTATGCCAAGATTTGAAAAGATGACAACTGATCGCAAAACGAGACACGCTAAAGAAGCTGGGAAAAATAAAAAAATTAAGAAGCAACAACCTCCTTCAGACTCTGATGAAGGTAGCGACTACGAGTCTGATACTTCTGATTCCAGTTACAAGCCTCCTACTAAAAATAAAAAAAACTTAAAAAATAAATATAAGAAAGAGAAATTTTTAAATACTATTTTCCCATCCAAGTATATGAATGACAAATCTAAAAACACGAAGAAGTCATTGAAGGAGTCCAAGAAAAAGAGAAGGGTTCAAGAAGAGTCTGAGGATGAAGATGAGGACGAAGACGAAGACGAGGACGAGGACGACGAAGATGAGGACGAAGACGAGGACGAGGACGACGAAGATGATGACGACGAAGAGGACGACGACGAAGAGGACGAAGATGATGACGACGAAGAGGACGACGAAGAGGATGACGAAGAGGAAGAGGAAGAGAATATTTTTAACATTATTTTTGATATTGGAGGCGAGAAAGACGGAGACGATTATTTCGAAGAAGATGCGGACGATGAACCTTGTGATAGTGAAGATGAGGAAACTTTTATGAAAGAAAACTATGAAAAAGTTCAAGACGAAAGTAAAAAGAAGAAGAAGTCTCTAAATAAGAAAGAAAAACAACGTCTAAAAGAAGAAAAGGAGGACCAAGATAGAAAGAATGTAGAAAGTAAATATATTGAACTTGTAGATGCAAAAAAGAGCACAATGAATCAGGCTCAAAATACAAAAAATACATATTTGTCCAATAGATATAAGAAAGATTTGGTTCAAATTGATAAAGAAATTAAGAAACTAATTAAGAAATCACGAACCCGCAACGCGAAACAGTATCATACAATGATTAATAGTAGTAAAAAAAGAACGAATGAGGTAGATTATTTTAAGAAAAATTTGTCAAACAAACAACAACTGCAAGTTATGGATGATTTGACAAAAATCAATCAGCACATTAATGTTGATAAACCATACCGTCTTGCCCTATTAGATTCGGATATGCCGTCAAGTTTTAAAGCGATTGCAATGCAGAGACTAAATGTTCTCCGTTCTATGGATCAAACCGATCCCGAATATTATAAGATTAAGAATTGGGTAGATACTTTTATGAAAATCCCGTTTGGAATTTATAAGTCATTATCTATTTCAATGAATGATGGTTTGGATGTGAGTCACGATTTTATTACTAATGCAAAGAAGACATTGGATGAATGTGTGTATGGATTAGAAGACGCAAAGATGCAAATTATGCAACTTGCTGGACAATGGATTACGAATCCCGGAGCTCTTGGAACAGCAATTGCAATCAAAGGCCCTATGGGGACCGGTAAAACAACATTAGTAAAAGAGGGAATTTCAAAAATACTTGGCAGAGAATTCTCATTTATTGCGCTGGGAGGAACAGGAGATGCGAGCTTTTTGGAGGGACACTCGTATACTTACGAGGGTAGCACATGGGGAAAGATTGTGCAAATCTTAATTGATAGTAAATGTATGAACCCGATTATCTTCTTTGATGAGCTCGACAAGCTAAGCGAAACATCAAAGGGTGATGAAATTAATGGCATTTTGACTCATCTTACCGACACTACACAAAACAATGAATTTCACGACAAATACTTCTCCGAGGTTAATTTTGACCTTAGCAAGTGTTTGTTTATTTTCAGTTATAATGATGAGTCGAAGGTAAACCCGATTTTGAGAGATAGAATGTATCGTATTCAAACAAAGGGTTATGAAACAAAAGATAAGCTAATTATTGCGAAAAAACATCTTCTTCCAAAGATTAGAGAACAGGTTAACTTCTCTGAAGAGGATATTATTATTCCAGACGAAACCATTTGTTACATTGCATCAAGTCCTGAGTTGACTTATAAAGAAAGTGGTGTTAGAAACTTGAAGAGATGTTTGGAAATTATTTATACCAAACTCAATCTGTTCAGATTGGTGAAGTCGGACAGCGATATGTTTTCCAAGGAACTTAAGATGGATGTAACCTTTCCCTTCAAGGTCGAGATTGAACATGTCAACAAGCTGATTAACACAAATACAGAAGAAAAAATTTCTATGTCAATGTTGTATATCTAAAATTGGACAAAATCCTGTAACAATTACAATAGAAAATATATACATATTTTTTATTGTGTATACCTTTGAACATCTCGTGTTCAGTCATCGTGAAAATATCCATACCAATAAGTGAAAAATTGATAATAACATATATATAAATGATATGTAATACGATATATCTATTATATAACAAAACAAGGACCAATGGAATTGACAACTATAGCTAATTATCACAAGTTTAACGATTTTGTGGCAATCAAATTGCCTGTTGAAATTGTAAGAAATATACTCTCATATGATATCACAGATAAGTACAATACATATTATAATAAATACGATTGGGATGGAGTGGAGTATATGTTATATGAATTAATGGAGAACTCAATCGACTTTTGTGAACATATATTCAAATTATTTCGAAGTATTGGGGATAGACTATATATATTTTACCCAAATGCGAACAACGACCCAGAACTTGTAATAAAATATTTTCGAATATGCTATCTTAAAAAAAGAGGAATATGTTTATCTCGACATAGATGGTTTGTTAACGAGTCGCATAGAGGATGCCCATCCTATTTAGATGATGAAATGACAAATTATGATGATATGATTCGCATGGTAATAACCATTTTACAAAAATTTGATAACTGGTATTGGGAAGAATATCACAACGAATACGAGGATGTATTCAATTGTATTATTAGTATATATGAAACACTGGAAAAATATATAGATATGTCGCCTCAAGCGATGTATGACGATCCTACTATTGAAAAGGCGACTGCTTACTATGATAAAGATGATCCCGTTTGTAGATACGATGAAAATGAATACTATAGTAGCGACGATAACGATGATAATTAAAAATGTATATCAGCATCGACTGTTTCATTATTATACTATTTTTTATTGTTGACTATTGTCGGGCTTTCACCAGTTCCAATACCAAAGAAGAAGTGGTGAAAGTTACAACTTTGTATGTGAAATTCCTACTATTGATTTTTATTTTGGGGGTTTGTCCCATTTTAAATCTTCAAGGGTGTAAAACAATTTAAACATTTTTCGGCTGCAAGTATATGTTATTAGATAATGATGATTTTACTATTCTACAACACAACTGTCATAGTAATGAATGGCATTTTTTTCAACCAAATATAAAAAATAATTATGCTATTCATACGTTTGATGATGGAAACGAACCGTATTCTACATACAAAAATGAATGGTATGTGGTTGGAAAATGGAAAGAAAAAGTATGTTTATTAAATAAATACGATAAAATTTTTTTGCACAGTATTTCCAAATGGAAAACCACGAAAATTGATCATTCATACACGATCGACGCTATGATTCGGTGTAAAGATATTTTTTCTACATTACAAGACGAATGTAAAAATACTGAATTTCAACAAATAGAAGCAGATATCAAAAGATATATTGTTAAACATTGCAACCATCAAATCATAGAGGATTATATTGACATTGATCCAGACAGAGGGGAATACATTCGTTATTGCGAACATTGTCACACCAGTTTCAAATAGTTTAAATTATATGTGTAATGGTATAAATATGTTAAGTATAACTACTATACTAAGGCGAATGGTTAATGAACTTTATTATTTATTATTTTTTACATTATTTATTATACAGGAATTCTATATTCGATACAATAGAGTCAAAATACTCAAAAAATACTACCAGTTTGAGTATACTATAGATAATGTATCCAAAAATATGAAAATATATCATAATGAAGAACAATACAATAATGAAAACAAAATTATTTTTTTATCTGGTGGTTTTCAATTCGAATACAGTATTTACATAGAAAACCGCTTAATGGAGTTACAAAAATGCGAACCATCCTTTTTCAACAAATATCATATTATTGTCGTTGAAAAGTTAGATCATTCCATCATAGATATGTATGAAGATATTGACTTGTTCGTTCGTAGTTTATATGATGATAATATTCCTTTTCAAGAATTGACTATAGTCGACTTTTCTTCTGGCGGGGTAGTAGGAAATCACATTCTTTATAACTTAAAAGATATAGATATAACAAAAAAACTACTCATTGTATGATACTTGACAATGTATTGAGTTTTGTGAAATGATTGTTTTTGGACAAAACAAAAGAATCTCAACACTATATAATTATAATCATTATATAGTATTTGTATTTTATGCAGTTTGGTTACCACCACGAGTTGATAATAACATTTTATGTTCTTCGCTCAAACATAATCCACCGGTAGAATTGGACATTCCGGAACTTTTTCCGAAACAGTCCAAATCCCCTTTTGTTTCTCCAAAGGCATCTAATTTTTCAGGGGCACCGGAAGGGTCGCAATACACACCATTAAATCCAAACACCTTTTTGCACGATTTATCAGTATCATTAATTAAGTAAGAAGAATACGATGAATCTACATTTGAGCCGTCGGCAGAATTGCTATAGGAAGTGTCAGGTTTGGTTGTTGTAAATCCTTCAAATTTGGATTCTTTTGCGAATATTGTGTCAGCGCGATAGGGCGTGAAGCTCATACAGGATACACACATAGTTGTCATTAATATGACAACTAACAATACTAATAAGAAAAATGTAGACGATAACATTCTATTATACATATTTTATAGATAAAAATTAAAAATTTTTTTTACTAAATAATAATTAAGCGGAAATAAACATAAAGTTTATCTGTTATATACAATTATTAATCGGAATGTCTACGTTAGATTTAAATGATAAAATGAATCTAAAAAATCTTGTCTCTAAAATGGGCGCAGAAGACAATACAGATAACATTCGTAAATGGAGACACAGCACAAAAATACGAGATGATATTCGAATATTGGATACATTAACACAAGAAAAATTCGATTTGCGAATTACTGACCCCGAGATTTATGCCAAGACGTGTATTGACGCCGCTCCTTTTTTGTATGAACATTATCAAGATTTGTTTAAACGAATGATTAAGCGAGAACTCGATCTCACTATTATGACTAAACTTTTAGTTATTTTAAGATTAATTGAAGATGAAAAAGTAGATCAACACGAAGGTGCTGCTATGTTTGGAAAAATTCTAAAAGAGTTATATATTGATAGTGCTGTAAAACAGGGAGATAATTTGGACAAAGAACGCGTAAATGAGGATCAGGTTGAAAAAAATGTAGGAAAGACCATTTCTTACAAAGAATATAAAAAGCTTCAGAATAAAAACTAAAAATAATATAAACATTCCCTTATGTATATTTATATTATGGACTCTTTCGACGATTCATCAGCATTCAGAACATTACAATCAAAAAATCTTCCGTCATTTGCTATATTGAAACTGTATACATCCAATCCTGAACTTAGGGAGGTATATGCATCTGCTATTCAAAAACACAATAAACACATCATTACGCACACATATCCCGATTCTGGGTTTGACCTATATGTGCCTGATTTTATGAACATTAGTAAGATCAATTCCGCTGTTTATATTGATTTTGAAGTAAAATCTCAAATGGTTGTGTATAATTCATATAATAAATCTGTATCTAATACTGCATTTTATATGTATCCTCGATCCAGTTTTTCAAAAACACCACTGATTCTTGGAAATCACGTTGGTGTGATTGACTCGGGTTATAGAGGCAATCTGATCGGCGCGTTTAAATATATTCCTAATATGCAATACAAAGACAAATATGTTGTTGAGAAGGGACAACGGTTATTGCAAATTTGTCATCCGTCGTTGTGTCCGATTTATGTTACAATGTTGGAAGACGATAACTTTGAAAATACAGAAAGAGGCAGCGGGGGGTTTGGTTCTACTGGCATTTAAAATTTTGTGTTCTAAATTATATCATTATTATATAATGGATGCAGAAGAATATGCGCTTGTTTATAAATCAACTTATTATGATAAAAAATCAAAATATTCGTTTCCCAAGGTATTAGTGTTTGATTTGGATGAAACATTAGGCGATTTTAGTGATTTGGAACTAATTTGGAATTCTTTACAATTGTATAATCATAACATAGATCAATTTGAACTGTTTAAAGAACTGTTGGATTTATATCCAGAATTTCTTCGATATGGTATTATTTCTATATTAGAATATTTGTATTTAAAAAAGAAACAAAAACAGTGCAATGCTGTGTATATTTATACAAATAACCAGTCTCCTCCCAAATGGATTTCTATGATTATTGACTATTTCAATTATAAATTGAATATTAAAAAAAATGATTTGTTTAATAAAACAATACACGCCTTTAAAATCAATAATAAACGGCTGGAACTGGGTAGAACAACGCACAAAAAAACTTGGGCAGATTTTATTAAGTGCACACTGTTACCCAAAAATACAGAAATTTGTTTTTTAGATAATACGAATTTTGATTCTATGAAAGTTGATAAAGTTTATTATATACAACCAATGTCTTATTATCATCATCTTTCTAATGGACAACTTATAAATCGGTTATTACATTCCAATATTACTATTATTAAACAATTTTCGAAAAATGAACTTTCCAGGTTCAAAGAATTCCTTTTAAATAAATTAAACAACCAACAAATTTTAAATGATAAAGAAAACAACACCTTATTAAAAACAAATATTCTTGTTTCACAGAAAATTATGTATCATATTAAAGATTTCTTCTTTTATTCTTCCAAAAAGGACAAAACAAAAAAAAATAAAAAACTTATGAATCGTTTAACCAGAAAGAAATAATTAGCTTTGAACATATTCATTTGCCATTAAAAGTATTTGTTCTTCTGGGGTTAGTTTCTGAAATATTTCATTTGTATCTAATCTTACTTGATTAAAACGACGGGCGTTGTTTAAACATACTATTTGAGAACTACCGTTTGTATAAAATTTGGTTCCTGTTACGATACCGCCATTTGTTAATTTGGTCGATCCCTCCTTTATCCATCTTATATATTTTCCATTTTCTATTTCTTGTATTTCGCTTACACATTTATATCCTATCAACTTTTCGCATATTGACTTTTTTTCTTCATTTGTCAACTCCAATTCATTAACTACACCAAAAATGTCTTCATTTAAAGACTGCATTGTTTTATTTTGTAAATTTTGATATTTATCTTCCTCTATAGCATCCAATAATCCCTGGATATCTAATTCCGATACCAAGGAAGGATCGTTCAATGCTTGTTCATAAATTTCCTGAATTTCCATTTCATCAAATGTCGACATATTATACTTTTATAAACCTATTATAAACCTACACTATATATTATTATGGATATAGCAGGAATAACTCTTTTTAAGAAGTATTTTGTTGTTGATTTTATTAAAAAAGGAGGATTTGGATCAATTTTTTCAGGAAAAAATATTAAAAATGATCAGTCTGTTGCTATTAAAAGAGAACCCGCTTCTGAAAGGTTCTCTATTCTAAAACACGAAGTCACCATTCTCAAGTATTTATATGATCACAAAATCAGAAATATACCTATTGTCCATTGGTTTGGTAAACACGAGAACTTTCTATATTTTATTATGCCAAAATATGACTGTTCGTTATATGAATATATCGAATGCAAACAAATATCTAAAGCTAAAATTAAATCAATTATTATTCAATGTATTTCTTTACTGCAATCTATACACCAACTTTTTTTAGTCCACAGAGATATTAAACCACAAAATATTATGGTGCACAACGGAGAACTTTTTCTCATCGATTTTGGATTTTCTATTTTTTATATTGATGAAAATAAACACCATTACATCGATGAACAAGAAGAACATAGTATTACTGGGTCTCCACGATTTGCCAGTTATTTTATATACGAGGGGTTTAAACCATCACGCCGTGACGATCTAATATCTATTGCCTATATTTATTTATATTTGGTTTATAAAGAGCTGCCGTGGGACAATATTCAATTATTTCAGAAACAAGAACCTACTATTCATATTTATAGCGACTATCATCAACAAATTAAAGAGTTAAAATCATTAGAACATATTTTGCCGCGTTATCAAGTTATCCATCCATATATGGACAACTTTATTACACATTTATATGAACTTTCTTATTTTCAAGAACCAAGTTATGGATTTTTAATAGATCTCGTTAAAAAAATCAACATTTGAATTCTTTTGTATGTATACTATATAATGTCTGATAGAATGGAAGGTGGACAATTGATTGGCAGTCGCCGCCAAGTATTTAACGGAACTGCCAAGAAAACAGGATACGGAAAAGCCGGTTTAACCAAAAAAGAGTTAAAAATGAACAAACACGGCCGCATTGTTTCTATTAAACGAAGCAAGGCTTCCAGAAAAAACAAGAATTTAGGAAAATTTATGCAAAAGAAAGGTTCCAAGACATTTGGACCTGCTTTATCTAAAAAGTCGAAACGCAACAGCAAAAAATCCAAAGGCGGAGATGGAGATATACTATAATCTAAAAACTAATATACGAAAACAATATAAATAATTGCATCTATATATGTTATACTTGTATAGATGTCCGGACAAGAAACAGTTGAAACTCAAAGTGATCGTTTGACCGGCCAGGTTAAGTGGTTTAACAACAAGGCAGGCTATGGTTTTATTACAGTTAGTTCTGGAGAGCATAAAAATAAAGATGTTTTTACGCATTACTCCGGCATTCGTGTTACCAACTCTCAATATAAATATTTGATGCAGGGCGAGTATGTCGAGTTCAACCTTATCAAGTCGACAAATGACAAGCACGAGTTCCAGTCTGTAGATATTACTGGTATTTGTAGCGGTCCGCTTATGTGTGAGACTCGTAAATCAATGCCCCCTCCTGGAGGCCGTTCTCAGAGCAGAGGAAACGACCGCGCTGAAGACGAGTAATGTAGATATTTGAATAAGATAAACAGATTATTAACTATAAAAACAATCATTAACTATAAAAACAATCATTAACTATAAAAACAAATTATGTAGTATCCGGGTTTAGCTCAGTGGCAGAGCATTTGACTGTAGTGGTTTACATATATCAAATGGTCGCCTGTTCGAATCAGGCAATCCGGAATTTATGCCCAGATTTTTCTTGGCATAAATTACAATGACAACAACAAGTAAAGTATAAGTCTGACAAAAAGTATACCGTCGTTGTTTTGATATTTTTCGATCATCGCAAGAAAATACCGACTTATTATATTTTACAACTCTTTTTGTTTTTAACCCGACCAGGCAATACAAAATTTATATTATATTATTTATTTGGTATAGAGATTTTTCATTATGAATAGTATCACTACTTATAATGTCACAGAAATTAAAAATTATTAATAAAATATTCCATTTCTTAAGTTCTTATAAAAAAAAACAGATCCTTATGTTGTGGGACAATTATAGTCTTTCTAATGATAGTCTACAAAACACATTACATAATATATACTTACAGATTAATAAGAAAATTGACCCCGATGAACATCGCCAGGATTACATCATTGAAAAATTACATCGCGTTATTTCAACTTATGTAAAACCAATAAATAACTCTTTTAAAATAGTCGATATTGGCGGGGGTAACGGTAATATATTGAGTGGTTTGCAACATTATTTACACTCTTCTGTTACAAAAGACAATTTTATTTGTATAGAACAACCGGACGAATGGGTAGAAACATATCGATTTAATAAACACAATGTTTCCTATTTATTTTGGGATAATAAAACTATGCACATTGAGTCAACCTCGGTGAATCTCATATTGATTATGGTTTCATTACACCATATTAAAGACGAAGTTATACACAATATATTATCCGAGTGTTATCGTATTTTAAAACCAGGTGGATTTATCTTTCTGAAAGAGCATAATTTAACATCTACCAATAAGGAACTCATTGAATGGGAACATCATTTATATCATATTGTCGATTTACATAAGCAAGGTCTTCCTTTTGAATTTACAAACTATTGTGATAAAAATGTGTTCAACTTTAAATCACAAGAACAATGGATTTCATTGTTTACATCTTACCAGTTAACACAAATACACAGGTTTAACCGCATTCTTGAAACTACTACCGAAAGCTATTCTAAAAATCCTACGGAATTATATTGGGATATTTTTCAAAAATAGAACGATCACTCTTCTTTTTCATCTCTAATAATTATTTCACCCTTTTTTTTATCTATCACTACTTCTTTCAACACATTTTTTATAATTTTATCCTGTTGTTTATTGGATTCTTCTAATGAAGAACTTCCCAACGAATTCAAAGAAATATTTATATATTCTGCATTCTCTTTCGTATTCATTATTTCATAGCGAGGATTCTCTTCTTGCCACGTTGTAATTGAACGCAAGTTTTTATCTTCCAACGCTTTTATTGTTGTTTTTAACTTTGTTCTATCTTTATCTTCTATTTGCCAAGTATCTTGATCCTTCACATATACCGTTTCTCTTTTCGCATCAGTGCAATGAATTGGACGCTCTGTCACATCCATATTATTTAAAGCATTTACTAATATTCCACTCAACCCTTCCACATAACCCACCTTTCCTGTCTTTTCTAAATCCGGTATAGATATATGCAGCGAATTAACAAAATCTATTAAATTAACTGCATTCTTACAATGCTCGTTCAGAAATATATTTAAATTGAAGTGATTTGTTTGGTTCGTGATATTTGTTATTTGTTTGGTTTCTTTTGACATACTAATTATCTGTTTTTGCAATTCCCCATTTTGTTTAATTAATTTCAACACCATCTCCTTTCCCGTCATTTCTTCTGGAATGTCATTTTCCGAGGTGTCGATCTCATTATTATATTCTATATCACATTTCTTTTTATGCCTCCATAAACCAGTCCTTTCTTTGTAAAATTTTCCACAATCACACACATAGCATTCTTCCTCTATTAAGGCGGTTGAACTTCTCGCATATTTTACAGTTTTTTCGTGCTTTTTTGTTCCATTGTGTCGTTTAAAATCATAATTATTGTTTGTATAAAACCTACAAGGCTCACACTTAAATTTATATTTTATCTGCGTTTTCTGTGTTGCCATTTGTAATTAATATAGCAACACATTTTACGCCTAAATACTTTTTTAATTTATTGAACTTTTAACTATATTAAATATATTTAGCTATATTATACATATGGAAGGTGGATTCACTATGCTTTTTCACGCGCTTATCATTGCTGTTATTGCATATATTACAATGTTTTTCCTTTTGAAACAATCTCGCCGGGTTGCTGAAGACAGAAGTGTATTACTTGGTGCAGTTCTTTTAGTATATATGGTTCTATTTGGACACGGACTTCCTACCAGTCTAAATAAAAATATCGCATAAAAATAATATTGTTTACATCAACAACATTATTGTAACTGAGGAATCAAGGCATTACAAAAGAACCAACAATGTAAATTCACATTTATTTCATTTATAGAGTGAATACATTTGCATAATAAGCCCAAAAGAATATTCCTACGAAACATTTTGAAAATAAGTCCAATACATTATACCCTACATTTTTGGCTATTTCATCCATCATGTATATCACACCATATAATGCCCATAATATCACAAATGCCCAGAATAAAATACTATTGTCGAAATTGAATTTATTATGTAAATACTTGTAATAAATAAAACCAAACCCGCCTATATTTGAATTTGTCTTTGACAATATTCCAAGTTCTCCTATGTAACCCATTCCTAACATACCATAGTTCAATAACAGAATAATCAAATAAGAAGAAAATTTCATAGCTCCAGATTTATTATTATACAATAACGCCAGAACCAACACCAACAACATAATAGGTGTAGTAATCGCCCAATCTGTATAACGGGTCTCGTTTATTTTTTCATAATTAATTTCCTTATCTGTTTCGATAGAATGAACGAATTTACCATAGAAAAATGTAGCTACTACGGAAATGCACGTTTCCAGATTTAAAATATTTCGGATTTTTTCATCTTTAGTTCGAAGTGCTTCAATGAATGTAATAGTGGCGGTTGTCATTAAAAAAGCATAGGTTCCATTTTTTTGTCTTTTTCGTTCTTTTCTGTTTGTTCACGAGGTTGCTCTAAACTTTGCATATTATATATTTATTCATTACACATTTGAAACAAAAATTATCTTCAAAGTATATAGGATGTCCCAAAATAATAAAAGACAATCCACGGGAGATTCGTTGAAGAAAAATGAATATGTGTTAGTTGATATTCCACAAAAACCAAGAAATAGACTGAATCAATATCAACATTATTATGCAGCCCGTGATGCGAATCGGGAAAGAAGAGAACAATTGAAACAAAGAGAGCAAGCAAGAGGTGCAAGATATACTTTATTAAGGGCAACTCCGTTACCACCTATTCCTCCTACTTTAATCAATAACTCATTTAGACAACGAATGGACGACGTCGACTTAACCGATCCGAGTAGCAGTGGACTTCCCATTTTTCCCGAACAAGTTCCCAATTCCAATGTTATATTAGGAGATACACAAATGGAAGATTTTCCACCGTTTGGTTATGATTCGAAAAGTCTTATAGGGGATGATGATGATGTGGTCATTACAAAACAACCTGGACCACGAACAACGAAAGGAGGAAAAAAGACAATTAGAAAATCAAAGACCGTAAAACGAAACAAAAAAAGTGGAAAAAATATGAAAATGAAGAAGACCAACAAAAAAACGAAAAAACACTAACTTAAATTGTACTAATTCACATATTATTATAATTTCAAAAAATCCAAGAAAAATCTGATACTTTCAAAAAATTTGTTTGTCCATTTTTTTTGTTCAACTTTTTTGCGATTCTTTATATCAAATTGATCGAAATTCTCTATATTGTTTGGAAAACTACTATTTCCCCAAAATTCTGATTTATGCAGTCAAAAAACTACATTATATTTTCAGGTGTTCGTAATAAATAAACCGACAAATATGTTTTTTCAAATATTTTTGATATTTCTCGCCATTTCTCGCAAAATAAATTTATGGTAACAAAAAAAATACCATTATAAATATGTATATAAACTATTACAGTCTAAAAAAATGCATTATATTTTTATGCGTTTTTTATGTTGACGATTATCAACAGATTTGTCAACAAAATCAACAGATTTCTCGCAAAAATCCGATTTTTCAAAAGTTGAAAAAATCAAAAAAAAATGTCAGTAACACATTTGTAATCATTTTTTTTGCATTTACAGGTAGTTCAGGCAAAACCAAAAAAACACAAAAATTCTATATAAAAAAAAATATTTTTTTTTCAAAATGGACATTTATAAATGTCCTTTTTCAAAAAACAGCATGGAGTTTTTACACGTTTTTTTTGTTTTTTTTTATATAGAAATATATATATAGAAATATAATGGAATTAAATGATTTGTTAAAGCAATTTAGAAGTAATAATCTGACATATAAACAATTTTATAGTAAGGCAAAGGTAAGGGTAAACGAGAACCTTTTTGAATTAGGATCTTATAAAAATAGAAAGAATTTATCTGAAGAAAATATTATGATTCTTTACAAAATAATAGAAGACAAGCAAACCTATTTAACGAATTTTTATGAAACATCTTTAAAAATGAAGACGGGGGTTGGTTATATGAATGAAGAAACACCGATGAAAAAGGGGGAACTTAGTAACAATCAAAAGATAAATTATAAAAATGTAATTCGGAATTTGCATTTTGAGGATATATTAGGCAATACAAGTTCTGGATTTAACAATATTCCTTCTTATTTGACTGTTGTAAGAGAATTATTTAATGATTATATTATAGATTATAAATTACTAACAAAGAGCGCTTTGGAATTCATAAAAAATGGTCGATTTGGTAGTGTATTGTCGTCGTTTTATTTTCGTGCATCAATAATGAACCCATACTTAGTATATTCAATTAATGAATCTATGTTACAGGGTAAAAAAATATTTACACCCACATTAGGATGGAGTTCTTACGCATATGGATTTTTGGAAAGTCCTGGAGTAGAAGAATATGTTGGTACAGATGTCATACCGGATGTGTGTAAAAAAACGAAGGAATTATGCAGTCAATATAATAAAGTAAAAACAACCATCTATTGTAAACCTTCTGAAAAGTTATTGGAATTAAAAAGTTTTCGAAATAAATACGAAAACTATTTTGATGTAGTATTTTTTAGTCCTCCGTATTTCAAATTGGAGCAATATAAGAGCGATCATCAGAGTACAGAGAACTATACTACATATGACGAGTGGTTAGAAAAGTATTGGGAACCAACAATGAAACTGTGTAATTTTGTATTGAAAGAAAAGGGAAAGTTATGTTATATCATATCTGATTATGGATCTCAAAATACAGGACAATTGTATGAGTTGGTAAATGATACCAAAAAATACGCCCGTAAGTATTTCGATTCTTTTAAAGTGCAGTCTTTGTTAAATAAAAATGTGCATGTAACAAAGCATAGAGATACTGATGAAAAAATCATAATTTGTAAAAAAAAATAACTGTGGACTATTATATGTAAAAAATTGATAAAATCGAATCGTATTGATATAATGAACAATAAACCACATATAATCATGAAGCATTCTAATACTGATAGTAGATATATTTCTCTTGCGATAGAAGAGGCAGAAAAATCGGTAGCATCTTATCGTGTTGGGTGTATAGCAGTAGCTTCGGGTAAGATACTCGCCCGTGGGTGTAATAATTCAAGAACATATTCGAACGATGGTATGATAGGCGAATCACTCTCGTGTCACGCCGAGATTGATGTGTTGCGAAAAGTAAAAAAACTGGATATTAGTAAAAAAATGAAATTTTATATAGTGCGTATATCTTCAGCAGGGGAGTTGGTATGTTCAGCACCTTGTATTGATTGTTTTATGACAATGAAAGATTTCAACATAAAAAATATGATTTATATTGGGCATGATGGAGAAATAATCAAACGAGATATATGTGAATTTCATACAACACATCGGTGTGGAGGTAAAAAGGCAATCATAGAGAAAAGGGCAGATATTGTGAGAGTGAGATAACGAATTATGGGTGTAAAAATGTAATATACTTTTTTATTTGAGGATATCCTTTGAATTGTTGGATTTCCACGAGCCATACATTTTATGTGAACCATATTTCCCGAATCCATTTTCTTCAAATGGATCTTTTTCAAGTAAAGTAAGCTGTTCTTTGTGCGGGTAGGTAGCATAACAATAAGAAACTACAATAGGACCAGTAGTGTAATATACAAATACTTGTTCAGATGGATCTTGATTATTTTGACAGCCGGCTTGAATGTCTTGTATGGTAATTTTAGGATTCACAATAGTATCAATAATGTATTTAATAAACGGGTGTTTTGGTTTAGCATAAAACGCGTAATTACCAATAAGAAAATCTTGGTTCTGATTTAGAATAAGCGGGTCGTCAATATGTTTAAGCTCAATCGGAAAAGCACATTCGTGTAGTTGTATATCGTTAAAGTCGCTTTCAATATGAATATCCATATCTAAATAAAGTCCACCATAATAATAAATAGCCAAATACCTAAAAAAATCAATTTGTTGTATTTTAAACTGTAATGAAGTAAAAAAATCATAATAATCAGGCATCTTATTTTTAATAAAGTGAATAATGTCATTATCGTCAAAGAACATATAATTCCAGCTTTTTTTATGAGAAATTACATTGTTATAAAAAGGAACATAATAATGGGGGAGATCTTTTGATTTCCAAGTTTGAATAACATTCATAGATAGTTAGATTAGCATTATTTAAATAATTATTCGTAAAAAATAATAAAGAAAACTATATAGTTACTTTATTATGAGCTCCAACAAGTCTGTAAAGAATGAGATTGTTTTAGAAGAAACTTCTAACACAGAAACTACTAAGGAACAAGAAACCGCATCTAACCCAATAGTGGTATTGTTGAAGAATGTAACAATATTGATTGATTTGGCAATTACCCGAGGAACTTTTACAGCAAATGCTGAAGAGGCAACTTTGGTAAGCAATACATTTGATAATTTTAAGCAAAAATTAGACTCATTGGATTCTGAGGGTGCTACTGTAGATATTAAGATTAACTCACTAATTGATATGAAGGTATTGATTGATACTGCCGTTCGCAGAGGAAAATATCAACCTACAGAATTATTTACCGTAGGTTCTGTATATAATGCTTTTATGGAGTTAATTCAGAAAGCGTCTCAATCTGCTGAGCAACAACAAATAGCAGCAGATGCTCAGACAGCGAGTGTAGAGAAGGAGGAAGAGAAGGAGGATAATTGAATAAAATTGAATATAATTGAATAAAATTGAAAAATAAAAAATAAAAATAATACTTATATTGTATGAGTATTATTGTAAAGGGGTACAATGGTATTATAGATTTAGATTTGACAAATATTCCAGAGAAATATCATAACGAGTTGAAAGCTCAACATTGTAAAGATATAGTGGATTATAAAAGAGAACAATTATTATTACCAAACCGATTACGGTATGAAAACACAATAAAAATGGCATTAGGTAGATTGGATATAGATACCAAAACGTTGCAAAAAATAGAAGAAGATAAAAGAAAAGAAGCGGACCAGAGAGATATACACCGGTTACAATTGTATGAACGAAATAAAGAAGAAGGGCGTTTGGCAAAGTTCTCGTATTGATTACTTGTTCTCAATGCTTCTAATAATTTCATCTGGATAGTTCATATCTTTTAGAACTCGGGTAGCGCCCTTAATTTTTGATATACCTTTTTTGATTTTATAGCGATAATGAAACGTTCCGTCTTGATTAATGGAAACATCCATTTTGAAATTTCGTGTATGTTTCGATTTTGAAAAATGTTTACATACATTGATGTAGTGTGTAGTAAGTATAAAATCAACTCGTGAGAATTTTTGTAAATATTGTAGAAATGCAATACCTGCCTTCGTTGCTTCATCGGGATTTGTTCCGGAATATAATTCATCGAAAATGCAAAAGTGCTTTTCATTGGGATTTTCATTTTGTATTTTGTCGAGGATAGCTTTGCATCTTCTTGATTCGGCTTGGAAAAGACTATCTCTTGCGGAAGTATCTGGTATATTGAGATAACAGTGTAAATGTGTATATGGTTGCAATTCTCCTTTTGTATAGAAGCCAAACCCGGTTTGTTGTGTTAAAATGATATTGATGAGCGTTGTTTTTAAGAAAGTAGTTTTTCCAGATTTATTTGGGGCTGAAATGATAATATTTTTATCTAAATCACAATTGTTTTCAACAAGTTCTTGACTATCAATAACGGGATAATACTGTTTTGTAAATTTATTAGTTTTACCCAGTTTGCACATTCCAATCGATTTATCAATATAATTGGAATAGATGCCTTGTAGATTATTTAAATACCCTTCGAAACCAATGGAGTATTTGAGAGCTTCTGCATACGCTTCATTTTCATATAATACATAATAAGATTGTAGTAATTGTCCCATACAAGTGAATTTTTTGAAATTATTTTGGAAAGGTGTAATTAATGCGAGATCATCTTTCATTCGTAATAGATTTTCAAGATGTAGTAAAGTAACATTATTGAATTGTATATATTTGTCTTTTGTCCCCGTGAGTTTTAAAAGGTTTTGCATATTTTGAATTGAATATTTCAGGTAGTTTCGTAAGTCAATCATTTCATTATTAATATTTTTAATATTGTGATAGTAGTTTTTGCATGTGGTGATATTTTGATATATTTGAAATACGAAAAATCCAAGTGACACTATTAAGTAAATAAAGTTGGTGAGAGAAAAGTTTTCAATAGCATTAATTGCAACACCAAAAAAATGGTTTTTAGCGATTGTTTTAAGTAATGAAATATATTGAGAAACGGTAATAGGAACGTTTTTAACTTTCAATATAATGAATGGAAAAATGAAAAAGAGTATAGGTAACATAAGACTAACGGCGGGTGAAAAAAGATGCACAGTTGAAGTAGATTGTAAAAACGGACGAGAATGATTTAAATGTTTAATCATCTCCCAATCCATATAATGATATTTTTGTAAAAAGTATTCGTCTTGTTTTATATTTTTCCAAATAGCGAGAACTCTGTCGCACGAAACAGGCATTGTGAAATTACCCATCGAACTAAAATTAGTGATGATGTCTTTGGTTTCTTCAATAAATTGTTTATTAGAAGTATAATGTGTCTTCCATTTTTCCATTACATTTTCTCCAAATTGGTTACTCGGAGATAGAAAGAACTCGTATATACTTTGTGCATCATTGTTATCAACATTAATGGTAGACGGGGTGAGTTCTAAATCTTTTGAAATGGATTCACTTAACATATGCGTATCTTGTTCTAAATAAGAAATGGGTAACTGAAAATTGGAATAAACATCAGTGTTATATTTGTTTTTTTCTTCTTTATTAAAAAATAATTTTTCAATCTGTGTCTTTACTTGTGTATTGATATTTTGCATAAAAAGATTCATTATTAGAATAATCAAATAATAAATAAAGGTTCATTAAACGAATACAGAAGTTTTTTTGAATTCTTTAATTGAAATATTATAATGGGTTTCAATATATCTCATTTGGTTGACGTCTTTTCGAGTAATTAAATTAATAGCGACACCTTTTCTTCCCCATCTGCCGCCTCTTCCAATACGATGTAAATAAGTATTCACATTATTGGGGATGTCGAAATTAATCACTAATTCAACTTGTTGAACGTCAATTCCTCGTGCGGTAACATCGGAAGAAAGGAGTAATCTATACCCACCTGAACGAAAACTTGTAATAGTGTCTTTTCTTTCTTGTTTTGACATATTACTGTGCATACAACAAATATTATAATTTTCATTTTTCATAGCCTCATAGAGGTCAGTTACACGGTTTACTCCATTCACAAATACAATACATTGATTAATAGAAAGCGTTTCGAAAATTTGTTTTAGAGTATTATATTTATGGGCATCGTCTTCTACCGCGATAAATGATTGTTCAATGCATTCTAATGTAAGTTCTTCTTTATCAACAATAATTTTATATGGATTATTCATAAATTTTTCGGTTAGTTCAATAATGGGAGGCGGCATTGTGGCACTAAAAATGGCAATTTGTGTATCTGTAGAGAGTTTTTGAACAATATTTTGTATATTTTCTTTAAATGTTCCAGAAAGCAGCTCATCTGCTTCATCCAAAACAAAAATGCGCAGTTGATCTAAATGAAGAAGTCTCTTTTTAATCATATCTAATGTTCTACCGATAGTGCCAACAATAATATGGGGGCGGTTGTTTTGTAAATATTTAATGTCTTCTTGAACAGATGTTCCGCCGACGAGACTTTTAATTTGAAGACCGTCAATAAATGTAGAAATACTGGAGATTACTTTGTCAATTTGAAAAGCAAGCTCGTGAGTAGGAGCTAATATAATGGCTTGTGTGCAATCAATTAATGGATCTACCAATTGTAGAGTACTGATTGAAAATGTCCCGGTTTTCCCGGATCCAGACTGAGCTTGTGTAATAATATCTCGTTTCTTAAGAATTGGATGAATCGCTTTTTTTTGTATTTCACTTGGTTCTTCAAAACCGTATGCATAGATGCCTCGAAGTAAATCATCTTTTAGATTTAAATCGGACCACACTTTTATATCAATATTCTCCATTATAAATAAAATAGTATATAATGTTTATATTCATTGATTAATAATATTTAATATAAAAATATATAAACATGTTGTTGCTTATTTCAGTAAGAAGTATGCGTTATACATTAGATGATTTTCAAAAGTGTGCGGTTGATGACATTTTAACAACAGATATAAAAGAAAAAATCGATAGTTTGGTTTCTAAGTTGGGAATAAGTATAAATGAAGTTCGGAAAGTAAAAAGAGGTCGAGGAGAGGGAAAGAATGATAATTGGGAAAAACATCGTCCAGATCCAAATTTTAAGACGACGGTGTTTGAGGAAAAAGTAGGAAAAGAAAAAATTCTCACTCAGGTAATGGCGTGTTTAAATAAATTAAATGAAAAGAATTATGAGAAAGGAAAGGAACAAATAATAGAAATACTTGCTCAGTTGGACAAAGAAGAAGGAGATAATTCAAGTGATATAATAGATATATTTGTAAATACAAGTTTGTCGAATCCATTTTATTGTAAACATTATATTAAAATGCTGTTAGAAGCAGTGTTAATACAAGAACAATATAATGACACGTTTATTAAAAGGGATTTTATCCAAGACTATAAGAATCGACTACAGCAGATTGAATATGTAAGTAGTGATGAAGATTTTAATAAACATTGTAATATAAACAAAGAAAACGATAGAAGACGAGGATTATGTATATTTATAATCGAGTTGGTTGTTCAACAGGTGTACGATGAAGAGAATTTATATAATATTTTTACTTATTTAATAGAGGTTTTGGAAGAGAATGAAACTGATAAGGCATTAACAAATATTACTGAAGAAATCGTAGAAAATATAAATGTTCTGTTTACAACATCTTATGATATTATTAAATCTCAACATTATTTTGATAATATAAAAGAAACGTTGCGTAGATGTAAGGAGAAGAAAGATAAAGCAGGAATTACTAAAAGAATGCTATTTAAATTTATGGATATATGCGATAAACTTTAGTTTATACATTTGAAAAGGAATGTTATATTTCAAATTACTTTCGGCTTTAATTTTATTGTGTAATTATGTAATAAAAACAAATATTTAATTAGTATATATGACAATAAAATCCTTTATTGAACCAAATATAGAATATAGTGAAAATAAAGCGATTGATATAGATGATATAATGTATTCAACCAGTATTTATGAATATACACTATTTGATACAGAAGTTGAAATCGCATTAGGTAAAGGAAAACAAGATACAAAAGGGCATAATATAATATCTTATTCAATTTACTTGATATACAATGAAGAGTTAAAGGCGAGAATCGGAGTATTTGAAGCGAAGAGTGATAATATGATAGAAATAGTAGATGAAAAGGGTAGTGTAGATTTAAGTTTGGGAAATGTTTATATGCCATATTTAACGGGTAGAAATCTTTTACATTCAGGAAGTAAGGGGAATATAATTATTTTTTTAAAACAAGACGAATTTAATAACTTGATAAATATGCCGACTACGACGGTAAAAGACGAAAATGATGATGGCGAAGAGGCAGATGTAAGTAAAGAAGATGATCAAGATGTTACAGAAATACATATAAAAACTCCTCAGGAAATGAAAGAGAAGTTGTTAGAAGAAGTTTGGTATGTAGACGACCCGGAATCTAAAAAACCGCGTATACTATCTGAAACAAAAGAAGAATCTGTAAATGAGAAAGAGTTATTTAAGCGCTCGTCGTCACATAACTGGATACAGTCGTATATGAAAAATACAAAGTATGGCGTGGTTGACAATGAGGGGAGTGGAGATTGTTTTTTCGCAGTTGTTAGGGATGGATTAAAAGATGTAGGTAAACTCACGACAGTGGAAAAGTTGAGAGAAATAGTTAGTGAAGAGGTATCGGAAGATAGTTTTCAACAATATCGTTCATTATATTTAGCATTTTCAGGGGAGTTACAAGGAATAGAGAAGGAAATGAATGAATTAAAATCGAATACAAAAAAAATTCAGAAGAATGAGATAAAACATACTCGAACTTCAGAAGATGCAAAAATAATTAAATCGCAATTGCAAAGTATGATAGATAAACATAATGGATTAATAGAAAATAAGCGAGTAGTGAAAGAAAACTTGAGTGAATTTTCTTATATGGAAAATTTGGATACATTAGAAAAATTTAAAGAATTTATAAAAACTTCTTCTTATTGGGCGGATGATAATGCCATATCTGTATTAGAACATAAACTAAAAATAAAAATGATTATTTTGTCCAAAGAGGCGTTTGAAGAAAAAGCAGAAGATTCGGTAATACAATGTGGTCAAACAAGTGGTAGTGATGATGAACAGGCAAATCCGGATCATTATATAATGACCTCGTATACGGGTAAACATTATACTTTAATTACTTATAAAGATAAAGGCGCTTTATCGTTTGAAGAAATTCCATATGGGATTAAAGCATTGGTAATAAACAAGTGCCTTGAACGAGCAGCAGGTTCATATATGTTAATCCCTGATTTTAAAAATATGAGAGAAGAAATGGAAATAGACATAGAAGATAGTGATAACGAAATAGATGTGTTTGAGAATGATTTGTATGAAAAAGGAGAACAAATAATGATACACGCTACATCATTTGGAAAACCAGCACCGGGTAGTGGACAAAAAGAGACGACAAGCGATGTAGCAAAATACAATACTCTAATGAGTTTGGCAAAAACAAATAAGGATTGGAGAAGAGCATTGGACGATGATTACATACATTCAATTGTGGTTGATGGGAAAAAATGGAGTTCGGTAAGACATTTTATATTGGGGAGTCAATTTAAAAAGAAGAATGAGGATTTATATAATGAATTTTCTTTAGATGGGAATGAGAATTCCAAGGTTGCATTACAAATAGATCAAGCTGTGAAATTTAGTAATGAACATAGAAAAAAAATAGATTCTGATTTCAAGAGTATTACTTCTACACGAAAAGAAGAGGCGAGAGAAAAAGCCATCCATAGAAAGTTTGGCGAAAGTGCAATGATGAAAAATCTATTGGTATCAACTTATCCAGCTAAAATAATAAAATTCCGACGAGGAAAAGAACCAATAGATGATATATTGTTAATGAAGACAAGAAAAATGTTTTCAATGTCAAAAAATTGATATTTTTGATTATTATAATGAGTATTAATAATAATCAACAGCATTATGAGTACCGAAATGAGCCAGACCAACCAGAACAAGTTTGAGATTCACGACCCAGTTAGGGAGATGTATCCTATGGATAGTTATCCTACATTTGAACCATTGACTCTGGAAGACGGAGAATGGACAAGTCTATACATTCCGGTAATTACCGATAATTTGTATCTTAGCAGTCCTACTACATCTCAGTCTACCAGATTTCAAGCAAAGTTCTTGAAATCGTTCATCGAAAATAACCTGCAGATCGGCAGTGTAAAGAGAATTGATTTCGTGGATAGAAGTATTGAGTCATCTTCAACTCCAGTGAAGAGTGCATATGTTCATTTCAATCATTGGTATGATAGCAAGAGCGCAGTCGCACTCCGTAACAATCTGAATACCCACGGAAAGCATCGTCAGAATGGGTATTTTGCAAAGGATGATGTTGGCTCAAGATTTTATACAATTTTGAAGAACGGAAGCTATGCCAGTGGATATTTTGTATTCAAGATTAACCATAAGCCGATTGATGAGGCAGAGTATGATGTAAACATTCATCAGTTGAGTGCAACTGCCACTATTTTGGAACAAAAGATTAAGGAGAAAGATGCACTATTGCAGGCAATTAAGATGCAATTGAGTGATGAAAATAAGGAGCCAATGGATATTATCAAGGAGATTTCGGCTTTGCTACTATAAAAATAAAAATAAAAATAAACATAAACATAAAAAATTTCATTGTTTTGTAATCATTTAACTAATCACCTTTTTTTATGGATATTCGATGCACGTCATTCGTAAAGAAGTAGGTTTCGTTGTAATACTTGGTTTTACATTATTTTTAATATATTCGTGAAATGTGGTTTTATTTGTTTTATAATTATCACTAATAAACTCACAAAAAGGTAAAAGGTTCTCGTCTTTGAATTGTATAGAACCATTATGAGTTACAAACCAATTAAGTGTATCTTGAATAGAGAATAACAAATAAGCCTTTAAAATAAAATACGAGAACACAGGGGTAGCTTCGGTATAGTCATCGTTTTTGATATCAAAAAGTGTGTCTAAATTGATATTGTAATGAGTAAGTATGTTTTTAGTTTGTAACAATGAGAACTCCTGTAGAGTATGAATTTCACTTAAAAATGTTTTCATAATAGGTATTTCAAATGTAGAACAATAAAATAGAAAGTGAATAATTTCTGCAAAAAATTCTGAATAACATTCGTGCAAATAAAAATTGAATTTCGGTGAAATAGGGAAAGTTTGTCTTAAAAACCTATTTGCAGAGTCTTGTTGTAAATGTGAAAAATCAAAACCCATACAATGAAAGGTTTCGTGTATAAATATTTTAAACCATTCTTCGGTTCTAAATATGTGTAGATTCGTTTTGGGCATACAATACGTAGTAAACGCCGAATTGCAGTTACTTATGTCTAAAACACTATTTTTATTTGTGGGGAAGGTTTTATTTATTTCATTTAATGAAATGTAAATATGTAATTCATTAGAACATTTTCGCTGTGAGTATTTGTCAGCAATAAAGAGCCACCGAAAAATGTTTTCAATATAGTTATCGAGGTCAATGTCTTGATTTTGCTTAGTAATTAAATAAATATGAAATATACGTTTATTAATAGGAATCTGGAAGGTAATGAGCAATTTTTTGATTGTTGTCATGTAGTTTTGAATAACGGAGGGATATAAATTGAAATCGGGGATGATATTGAGATCATCATTAGAAATACTTTTTAACTGGAAAGTTTGTTGGTTAACAATAAATGTGTCGTATACGTTTTTTGATTCAATAATATCGTTAATAAGTAATTGTATATAATTATTGGTATTTTCTGAAAATTTAATATTTGGTAAACTGGTTAAATTCGTTATATTCATTAAAAAATTGATATGTTCGTTATAAAGTACATAGGTAAAAAAATGGGAATTAAAAATTTGAATAAATATTTAATAAAGAAATGTTCTAAAAAGGCAATAAAACGTGTTCCGTTGAGTGAATTATCAAATAAGGTATTTGTAATAGATGCAAGTATTTATTTATATAAATTTATAGGCGAGGATGCATTAATGGAAAATATGTATTTGTTTATTTCGAAAATGATGTATTATAATATAACTCCATTGTTTATTTTTGACGGGAAGCCACCTGCAGAGAAAAGAGAATTATTGCAAAAAAGGAGGTTAGAAAAAAAGACGGCTGAAAATAAATATAAACTAATTCAACAGCAGTTGGATGATGCATCTTCGCAACATATTATATTAGAAAATAAAAAGGAACTATTAGAAGAATTGAATGAATTAAAAAATAAATTTTTAAAGGTAACAGATGTAGATATAAAACAGGTGAAGAGCTTGATGGATGCACTTGGGGTACAGTATGTCGAATCACCTTGTGAAGCAGATCATTTATGTGGGTATTTGACGAAAGATAACGATCATATTTGTGTAAGTGATGATATGGATATGTTCATTTATGGTTGCAAATATATAGTAAGAAATATAAATTTACAAAGTGATATGGTTTGGTTGTATAATTACGACATTATTCTTGAAGAATTAGAAATGAGTCAACAAGAATTTAAGGAAGTATTAATACTGTCCGGAACTGATTATAATATAGAAGCCAATACGGGTATTATAGAAACTTTTAAATGGTTTTATTCTTATAAAAAGGATATAGCAAGAGTGAACCAAGAAAACCAAGAGGGGTTTTATGATTGGTTATTAATTCATACCAAATATATTGATGATGTAAATAATCTGAAACATCTATTTTCATATTTTACAGAAGACTATTTAAAAATGTTTGATAATTTTAAAATAGAAAAAAACAAAAAAGAAAAGAATGACGCGCAATTACAAAAATTATTGAAAGAAGAAGGGTTTGTGTTTCTATAATAAAGAAGCAAGCAGAGAACCCTTATAATCTTCAATACCTGTATGTGTTAAATTAATACTAACATCTGCCCAAATTTTTCCACTAAGTTTGGTCCAGCGGTTACAAAACATCCAGTCTTCAGACAAATAGTGATTATCTTCTACACCACAATCGAAAAGTGCATATGCATAATCGTTCTCTTTTTTTTCTAAAAAGTTTACATCGTCAATATATTTAGTAGAAGGAAATGCTTGAAATAGTTTTTCAAATACAACACGTTTAATTAACATAAATCCTGTTGGTAGATGCTTAACTTGTGTTAGGTTTTTTTCAATGTTAATATCATTAGAAATGTAATTAATGTTGTATTTTAATAAATTGTATTGAACAATACTTTCTTTATCCATAAATTTATTAAATTCGTTTGCTTGTTGATTATCAAGCCATTGAGAGACATTTTTCCCATTATTTTCTGTAAGTTTACTCCAGTTATAGTTTTTAAGAGGATAAATTCCACCAACAATGTTCTTATCGTGCAACATAAGTTTTAAAATATCGAATGGTTCCCACGTAATATCATTATCAATAAATAAAACATGGGTCATTTCAGGATCAGACATGGCTTTTGCAACAAGATTATTTCGAGCTCTCGTTACAAGACTATCGCTTTTGCAAAAAACAACGTTGACTTTTACATTATAAGCTTTACATAATTCAATCGTAGAAATTAGACACTCTGTATAATTTACAAAACATACACCTCCATAACAGGGTGTTAGAATATAAAGATAAGGTTGTTTTTCCTTTGCATATACATTAAATCTCTCTGTAAAATCAGTTGATTCGTTTATTTTTGCATTTTGTAGAAATTCCCCGGATTTACTCATATAAAAATACTAATGATAATATTTTTATATGGTTGTTATTTAATTACTTTTTTTCTGATTTAATTGTGTTTAGACAGAGGGAGTGCTCTTAGCAAAGTGATGCTTAAGATACCTCTGAAGATTGAAGTAGGTTAGCTCGTCGTCCTTGCTAATATTAAGGAGCTTGGTAAGCTTAGCATCAGGGTGAATGATACGGCCATTAGTCTTGTCCTTAAGATCATTGGCTTGGATATAAGCATTAATCTCCTTACTCACATCAGTTCTTGCCATCTCGGTTCCAACCGTCTTGTTAAGGAAAGTAGCAAGCTCGTCGCTAATACGAGCAGGCTTTACGAAGCCAGAAGGTTTGCGGTTAGCATTGTTGCGCTTCTTCTTGTTGGTAGCCTTTTGGGCAAGCTTGACCTCACGGTTAACAATCTTCTCAAGAGTTTTGTAGTCGTTCTTGACAGTGGCAAAAAGACTTCCAATTTGCTGAAGCTTAGCACTAAACTCAGACATTCTTTGGATAACGGGAGGAATCTCAGCGACAGGCTCGGCGATTTTAATACCATTAGTAGCATCCGCGTCGGCAGCAGCAGGAGGCGCAGCAGCAGCAGCTACTACTGTCTCAACTGCGACAGACTTCTTAGCACGAGGCTTGGATGCGGTGGTGGGCTTTTCAGACGACTTTGTAGTTCTAACCATTCTGATTATATATTCTTATAGGTAATTCTTTTTATATACTTTTTAACAATTAAATATATTATATACTATGTATTACAGCAATATTGATGTAATAAATGAAATAGTTGCGGACAATTAAGAAAACCGCACAGAATCATATAACCAAGGGAATGATTCTCTCGCAGGTGCTGACACCAATGTTAGAGCGGATAATGCGTGTAATGTTCCAATCTTTCTAAAATCTTCATTAATTCCACAATAAACCATATTTTCAAATACAAGTAAGCATCCCATTCGCAATATATCTTGGTTTACCTCCGCTCCTTGTGGAAATATTCCGTCAAATGGGTTGTAATATGGACAAATATTAAGTTTTGTTCGAAATGACATATTACTTCGAAACATCCAAATATCACTTAAGTAGCGAAAAAATCTTACATATTGATTATATGATAAATTAGAGAACCAGCGAGATTGTGTATAATTCCCTAATAGGTCAATTTCTATAAATAGGTTCTCAATCCTTTCTTGAACAGAACGTCTTCTTATATTGTTAATACGGACCCAAGTTTCTTGTAAGTCAGAACCTTCTGTAAAGGCGTTTGGGTTATAATGTGGTCTATACTCATAATTGTCAACAGTTAGTCTGAGGGTATTACGAAGAGGTCGTTGTTGTATGATTCTCGGAGGATTCTGCGAAGACCGTATATTTGTATTTCTTTGATTTATACTATACTTAATAACGTTTTGTTTATTTTCTTTTCTAAAATCAGCATACAGTATGCAGGTTGTATTAAATGCACGCTTTATGCTTTGTATAAGCCGTTTCGAGAACTTTTCTCTTGTATATGGATTTTTAGTTTTACCATGAATCTGTATTGAACTAATAAGTGAAGTTATATCAAATCCATATATAAAATTATTTGAATCTTTAAAACTAATAAAATATTCAAATGGAATATCTTGTATAGGTTCGAGTGTTACATAATCTGTTGTATTATTACACAATGAACGATTTTGTAGCGCAGGTCCTTTATATTTAATCCAATTTTGAACGAGCGTTTTTCGAATGAGTTTTTGAATATTTGTTGCCGCTTCGTTTTTGTTTTGCAATTCTATGAGTCGGTCTATCAGTATTTTTTTTGTTCCTGTAACTTTTAATTTGTTTTCTTTACATTTTTTTTTTAGTTCTCCAAGTTTGTAATTATCATACGAATTCGGTTTAGAGATTGGGTCATTGTGTTTACAGCCGTTATCTTGTTTTAATATATCAAAATATACTACTAATCGTTCTTTTAATATTGATTTATTTCCGGTAACTTTTAGTTTATGCACCTTGCACGCGGTCTTTAGATCTTGTTGTTTGTATGTTTCAATGTTTATTATATTTTGAATATAATTATTATAATTAATTGGTAACATTTCGTCCGTAATAAATATATACTATATTAATATTTAATTTTTAAGTCAATGTTCTCGTGAAAACATTTTTTCGACTAAACTTATCGATTTTCGCTGGACAGAACGCTTATATAGTTAAAAAATTGATATAAAAGGAATTGTATATTGATAGTATAACCTTAATGAGTATGTCAAGTTCAGTTCAAAAGCAAGTTCCTCTCTATGTTCCCGTCTCCGAGTGGGATGTGAAATCTCTAAAATATATGCAACCAAAGATCAATGATCGCGGTGGCAAGTCTGTAAATGTAATCAGCACCCAGCTGAATCGCTCACTGCATCTGTCAGTTCCCTCAATGATGACTTGGGGGATTTCCGATTACACCAATGAGCAAGGAGAGAGTGATGGTAAGTTTAGTATGACTCTGGCTTTCCCAAGCCCTGATTATGCTAAGCCCAGCACAGACGAGTTCCTCCTGAAGTTCAAGGAGTTTGAGGACAAGATTCTTGATGATGCAGTTACCAATTCAGAGGCTTGGTTCGGCGAAGAGATGAGCCGAGAGGTAGCCAAACATACCTTCTTTCCCACACTGAAGTATCCTAAGGAGAAGGGAACTAAGAAGGTTGATTACACTCGCCCTCCTTCTATTAAAGTCCGCGTTCCCTGCTATAACGGCAAGTGGAATGTTGAGATTTACGATACCAAAAATAATATGCTATTTCCTTGTGATAATGAGAACCTAACCCCTGTTGACTTTGTCCCCAAGCAGTCAAATGTTGCCTGTATTATTCAGTGCGGTGGACTGTGGTTTGGCGGAAAGGGTTGGGGAGTTACCTGGAGACTTGTCCAGACAATGGTGAAGCCCCATCAGGTTGCTTCCGTCTTTGGTAAGTGTCATATCCAATTGGCTCCTGAAGAGATGGAGTCCATTGAGAAGCAAGATATTCACACTACTACAGCAACCGCGACGACCGATGATGTAGAAAGCGAGAAGGAAACTACCGTAGAGGTAGAGGATAGTGACGAGGAAGAAGAGGAGCCAGAGCCTGTTCCTACCCCCAAGAAGGTTGTCAAGAAGAAGGTAACCCCCGAGCCTGAAGCTGAGCCCGAGGCAGAGCCTGAGGCAGAGCCTGAAACACCCAAGAAGAAGGTAGTGCGCAAGAAAAAGTAATAATAAATTGTATTGTAATTTAATTTAAGTAAAAACATTTTTTACATATTTGTAATATTCAATGAACTAAATACGGAATATAGTGTTATGTATTCCACAATTAAATTATAATGTTAATAAAAAAATTAATATTATAATCGAATGTTAGTGCGGTCGAAATTAATCGTAGTCTGTGTCGCTATCACAGTCTGCCCAGTTTAATATTTTTGTAGGAGTGATTGGTTTGTGTAAAGGAACATACATATTCAGAGTTTCATTGCAATTTTCTTGTGCTAATATATTGTATTTGTTAGTATCTACTTTGTTTTTTTCTATCAGTGGATAAATTTCACCGAGGTCTTCTTGATTAAAATATACATTCTTTACCAGTTTAGGTCTTGGTATATCAAGTTTTGGTATCGTTTTGTTTTTCTTTAATTTAGGACATTCACTTTTCCAGTGACCTTTGTTGTGACAATAAGAGCATTTTGTATTTAATATAGTAGGACATACCGTGACACCAGACGAATTTGAACTATAATCTTTTATCGAATGACTTGTATAGTCTTGTTTTGTTTTTTTTGCATTAAAACAAATTTTACAAAACGGGGTTTTGGTTGACGCTCGAGTACTTTTCATTGTAGGTTTTTATTATGTTATAAATATATTACATATCAATTTTTTACACCACTTAAGATTTAAAATGGGACCAACCATAATAAAACATATACATTCATATTTTTTATTATATATAACTGAAAACATATATAAAAATGAATATTTATATATTTTATTATGATACCTAAGACTATTGTCCAAACCTCAAGAAACAATCCTCAACAATATGTGGTAGATATGATTCGAGAACTTAGTCCCGAGTGGTCATATTTACATTTTACCGATGATGAAGTTATCAAATTCTTTATAGAAAACCCATTACCAGAATTTCCGGATGTAATTAACAAGTTTTACTCGTTTAGTTACGGAGAACATAGAGCAGATTTGTTTAGATATTACTTTCTATTTGTAAAAGGAGGAGTTTATTTTGATACGGATGCAATGATTGAAGAAAATATGGACAAAATCGCAAAAAACTATGATTATTTTAGTGTAAACTCTTCTTACGTCCCGAATAGCATTTTCCAAGGATTCATTGGTTGTGTACCTGGACATGCAATTATCCATAAAGCTTTGACTGATATTTATAATACTTCTAATAATCACTTTTTGAGAACTCCAGAGAACTTTCACGACCTATGTAAAAATATGTACACATTTGTTTTAGAATACCCTGACAAGTCTAATATTTATTTATATCAAGAAATATACGGAGATAACATTACTGCCAATGTAATTGACCCCCAAGAAAATAACAAGGTAGTATTAAAACATTATCATATAGAAAAGATCATACCAAAAAAATCGTCGTAGGTTAGTAATTTTTGTAAAAAATTGATAATTTGTAATGTGGATGTAAAATACAACGAATGAATAATTTAATAGCATAATAGCATAATATAATGGTAGCACCAAGAAGATTTAACAGCAACGATGTTCCCAGAAACCGTGTAAATTTGCGTCAGTATGTAAATAACTTATCTAATGAAGAATACGCCCTATATCAAGATTGGAGAATTGAGAACCGTGACAACTTTATTCAGGAATACGGGGAAGCATTGAACGAATATCATATGTCGATAAACGAAGACTCCATATTTAATGATAACACGGATGATGAAGAAACAGACGTAGATGGTTCAGAGAGCGAGGAGGAAGATTCCGATGAAGAGTATGAATCAGGTGAGGAAGAAGAGTATGAATCAGGTGAGGAAGAAGAGTATGAATCAGGTGAGGAAGAAGAGGTTGAATCAGGTGAGGAAGAAGAGGTTGAATCAGGCGAGGAAGAAGAGTATGAATCAGGTGAGGAAGAAGAGTATGAATCAGGTGAGGAAGAAGAGGTTGAATCAGGCGAGGAAGAAGGAGAGGTTGAATCCAAATACCCAGAACCTGAAGATGATTTCAGTGATGATGATTATGACGATGAGTATAGTTATTATTCTACCGACGGAGAGGATGAATTCAGTGACGAGGAGGACGATTATATAATTGCTCCAAACCTAATGAATAGTTGTAATTATCTAATTTAGAGCAACGCGTATTTTAAATGCCGACTTTGTTAGTCCTTATACACTTTCAAAGTTCGCCTTTTTGTATATTTTTTACCATTCTGTTTATTTTTATAGTATGATTTATTATAAGCATAAATAAAATAATTTTCATAATGGATAGGTTTTATTTTTGTAATTGACGATGTTGACCGCTTGTAATTTCAAATCTGGCGTAAATTGTTTCGTCATTATATAATGATTTAGGAAAAATATTTAAAAATATAATAATAAATATATTAACCTATAATGAGCGATGAAATTGATTATAAACGCCTATATGAATTGTCTATTATTGAAAAAGAAACAATATTAATGGACGCACAAAATAAACAGAATACTATTAATGAACTTACCAACGAGTTAAATACATATAAAATAGAAAATTATAATAAAAAAACTTACTACAATAAAAATAAGGATAAGATAATTGAAAAGGTAAAAGAATATAACAAAACATATACAAAATCACCAGAAAAGGTAAAGGAATATAACAAACGAGCATATCAAAAAAGAAAACAGAAGCAAGAAATTCCAAACGAAGATTAAATATTTAGGAATAATTGTTAAATATTTAATCATTTAGGAAAAACTACTTAAAATTATTTTCTATACATAATATATAAATGGAACTGGAAGAAAACCATCCAGACACAAACGAACAAGTTTATAGGATTATAAAATGTCCTTTGAAATGTGTTCTTAAACGGTATGATATGATACACCCTATATTAGAACAGTCTGTAATAGAGTTGAATGATATTGTTATATTATCATATCAGTTTATCCGTTTATTTTTATTAGACAAGTTTAATAATCAAAATGAATTACCAAAAATAAATAAGCAATTCGTATTAGATGTAATGAAAACCGTAAGTTATCCAAGTGGTAAAAGAGGTATTAAAACAAAGGAGGAAAATATAAAAAATGTTTCTGGTAAAACAGATATTAAATATTTTTATCGTGAAAATTTTAGCGAGTTGGTTTCTAACAAACCATCTTACGGTAATAAAACACATATATTAGCATTATCCGCAACTGAAATAATTACCTGTATAAAAACAAATATATCTACTCATTTTGTAAAACATTTATTCAAATATATCAATTGTTTATTCAAATATCCAAAATCCATAGAAATAAAAAAAGAGAGAAATAAGGCAACTCGTAAGATAATGTATCAAGAACTCAATAAAGAAATTCGTGATTTGAAACACGATTTAATAAATAATAAAATAGAAAATTCAAAACTGGAATATCATACTTGGATTTTAGAAAATAAACATTTATTATATCCATCAAAACTAAATAAATCAGTTGCGTATGATGTAAAAGTAAATCCAGACAAGTATATAAAATATTCATTTTACATAAATCAACAAATAGAAACACTTGGATATAAACCTTATCAAGTTATCCCACAGAGAAATAATATTACACCCAAACATATAACAATAAATACTCCGGCAATAGTAGATTTGATAGATGATAAAAAGCAAAAAATATTTAATTATAATAAAAGTGAATTAGTATTACACGCTAAAAAACATCAATCGCATATTTGGAGTAAATTATTAAAATTAGAAAAAAAACATATTTTCAAACAAAAAGATTATGTATTTTATAATCAAATTATTACTGATGGTTTTAGTTGTTCGTTATTATTTATTATGAAAAAATATAAGAATAAGAAATACGGTGAAGTATTACCAAGCGTAAATCAAGAAACCAACTTTCCAAAATTAGTAAATTTATCTACTGACGAGTGTAATGAATATTTAACGGATAAATATAAACTGGTTTCACTTGACCCTGGAAAAATTAGACCAATTTCTATGATTGATGAAAATAATATTTTTTTCAAATATACCGCATGTAGAAGAAGATACGAAACATATACAAAACGAAGTAATTATGTAATAAATCAAGAAAAACAAAAGTACAATATTATACCCAAAGAAACTATATTATCAAAATTCAATTCTAAAAGTTTGAACCAAACAAATTATAAAAATTTTATAATTAACAAAACAATTGTGAATGACGAAATAAAAGATTTTTATCAAAAACCACTTTTTAGAAAATTAGCATTTCGTAGGTTTGTAAGAACAAAACAAAGTGAAATAAATTTATTGAATGAGATTGAAAATAAATATCTTACAAAACAAGATAAAATAGATGGTAAAAAAATAGTTATATTACACGGTGATTACAGTAGGACTACACAGATGAAGGGCACAATACCTACACCGAATATTGGTATTAAAAAACTACTATTAAGTCGTTTTAAAATTTTAGAAGTAAATGAATTTAACACCAGTAAATTATATAACAAAACACTAAAAGAAATGGAAAATGTTAAGATAAAAAGAAAAAAACACTCCAAACATCTTCACGAAATACTAACTCCAAAAGAGGAAACCGAATGTCGTATTTTCGTGAATAGAGATGTAAATGCTTGTAAAAATATCTTATTACTTGGTAAATGTTTTTTAACAAATCAAACCAGACCAGATGAATTCAAGCAAAAAAAAGAACGACTTGTTGTTTAATTGAGGTAGCAATTAAATAACATTCGGTAGGAATTTATACAACTACCATTAAAATTGTATAAATAATAAACCTACCATATAGAATTTAGTTTATATGCGCTCGTATTGAAAATGCTTTTATGTCTTTTTTTTGTTAGAAAAGTCGGCATTTAAAATACGCGTTGCTCTAAATAAAATCCCAAGAGATTGTTAATACATTAACAATTTTTTGATGTAACGATTATATAGTTTTGCTACTCGACAGTAACTACTTTTGCAAGGTTTCTCGGATAGTCAGGATTAATATTATGCGAAATCGCTTTGTAATAGGCAATTAATTGAATACAAACATTTGCGATGAGTCCACCGAATATGTCATTTTTTTCTATTTTAATAAAGTTCTCGACGTGTGGTTGCTCGTCGTCTGTAATATAGATGATATTGGCGTTTCTGGATTTAAGTTCTTCGTATGCGTTTTTGTTCTTATTCCTATTTTTTTCTCCAATATCAAGAATAATGATGGGTAAAAGGTTCTCTACGAGGGCAAAGGGACCGTGCTTTAGTGCGGAAGAACTGTATCCTTCGGCGTGAATGTAACAAATTTCCTTAATTTTAAGAGATCCTTCTTTAGAAATGGCAACTTCTTTGTCTTTACCGAGAATAAACATTGTATTTTTGTCTAAAAACCGGGAGTAAGTTCTCAGTTGATTATTTTGACAAACTTTTTGTATTTGAAAGGGTAAACATCTAATGGCGTCTATAATATTTTTTCTTTTAGTAATACTTGTACCTTTATGTTGCGAGAACCAAATAGCAACCATAGATAAGATAACAGACATATTTGTAAAAGATTTTGTCGAAGCAACCGCATTTTCACGACCTGCGTTTAAATAAACCCCGCAGTCTGTTTCTCTTGCAATAAGTGAGTCTACTACATTTACAACACCGATAGTCGTAAGATCATAATCCTTTGCGATTTGAACGCATCGATGTAGGTCCTTTGTTTCTCCGGACTGGGAACATAATACAAGACACGTTTTGCCTTTTTTTGGAATATCTTTAATGTCAAATTCAGCGCCATCGAAAAGTTGAACTGTGTTAAAAATATCAAGTTGTTTGAATATATCTGTGCTCCATAAACAAGAATGATATGAGGTTCCGCAACCAAGTAAAATAATATGTTCACAATCAAGTAATTTCGGTTTGTGTTGTTCTAATCCACCGAGTCTGACAGAATTATTATCATAGAATCTGCCTCCAAAATTGGTAGCACGATCAATCGAATGAGGTTGTTCCATAATTTCTTTTAATGTCCAGTGTGGATAATCTTCGGGTTTTATTTCAATAAGATCATGTTTTTTATTAGTTAATGTATAAGTTTCTTTGCTTGTATATGTAATTAGTCCATTGGAGCGTGAAACATTAATGATGTCATGATTTTCTATAATAATATAAGATTTAACACTATTGTTAAAAGCCAACTGTTCACTCACTATAATTGCAAAGTCGTTATTAATACCGAGAAGTAGGGGAGAACCATTCCTTGTAAGCCAAATATTATCTGGGTAGTCTTTGTGAATAATGACTAATGCCCAAGTTCCTTGTAACCGCCGAACCGTTTCTTGTATAGATTGTTCGATATCATTATTAACAGAGTAATATTTACTGAGCAATACTGCTATAATTTCAGTATCTGTTTGTGAATAAAATGAAAACCCTTCTTTTAATAGTTCATTTTTGAGAACCTGGTAGTTTTCAATAATGCCATTATGAACAATATGAAAACAATTGTTATTATCACAATGAGGGTGAGCATTCGCATCGTTTTTTTGCCCGTGTGTAGCCCATCTGGTATGTCCAATTGCAATATTGCTGATTTTGTCTGTTGGAATGTTTTCTTCTAAAAGTAAAATAGAATTATTAACATCAGTAGAAGCATATTTATAAGTTTCAACAAATGAGTTGTATAGAAAGCTAATTCCTGCAGAATCATACCCTCTATTTTGCAATAGTTTCAAACCATTGACAATATAATCAAAGTAATTGTCATTTCCAATGTAAGCAACAATTCCACACATAAAAAAAAAGTATATTTACATTTAATATGTTTACAAATTAACTATATTAAGTTAGCTTCTCATTTTTCTTCGCAGTAGATAAGGTTGTCCATCTCCCATAACATAAAGCTCCCTTCATTCGGGAAATAAATAGATGCGACAATTTTGTTTGTAGAAGGAGGTGCCTTCATTGCCCGAGTTTTGTCATTATGTTCTTTTAGTTTTTTTTAAGATATTCGTCACAAAAACAATGATCTTCGTTTGCGTAGTCAATTTTTTAATCGTGGGCAATGTATACAGTTACATAAATATTAGCTTTGTTTGAGATGTTGTATATTTGTTGTTTATTTATTTTACTAATACCCTCTCCGTAAAAGGTGAAAGACTGGCGATTTTGTATATATAGTTTGGAAGTTGGTATATAAAACGGACGACTACCAAGTTTGAATTCTAAATAAGGGTTATTCCATAGATCAATTAAATTCGTGTGAACATCAACATATATATTATTTTTATCATCAATAACCACGTCTTTATCTGGCGATAAACATTTAACACAGAGTTCGTTTTGTTTATGATCGTAGATTAGTTTTTTATGCCATAGAGGAATTAGATAAGTTTCATCCTCATGAATAAGTTTATAGATATTATTAGAAAATAAATCGTCAATAGTCGGAAGTAATATAACACATTCGTCGTTTTTTCGTTTATCTTTTATAACGGATTTTAGTTTATTAAACACTTCGGGTTGAATATACAATACATCCTTGTTAATATGCAAAATTTTATATAATATTTCAAGTGTATTTACATCAAGCTTTTCGAGTTTTAAATAAGCGAGTTTTTCGCAAGTCTCTAAAATATTTTTAATAATTTGATAAATACCTTCAGTTTGTAAATATATTGGAAGAACTCCGTCAAGAACATTAAATAAATGATGGTCCCAGCTATTGTTTTGAGGAATATTTGAATGGCTAAGAAAGTCATATGCTTCCTGTATTTCTTGGAATTTTTCTTTGCATACTAAATCGTTGTTGTTTTTATCAGGGTGATATTTTAAACATAGACTATGATATTTCTTTTTTATAATTTTAGCGTCATAACTAATAGCGGGCTCCAAATCTAAAATACTATACGCTTTTGCTGTATCCATTTAACTTATTTATTATAATAAAGAATATATTCTCTAAATGGTAAATGGGTCGATAATTATTATTATAGTACTTAAAAAAAGAATGGGACTGTAATAGTATATCACTAATATCAGTTGTTAATAACATATTATTATTAATATAATAACTAAGAACATACCATAAACATTCACTTACATCTAAGTTATAAGTGAGAATATCATACAAACAATCTCTGAAATCGGTAAATACAATGGACTGAATATTGTTTATTTCATGGATAATATTATCGCATATGATATTGAAATTGTCTGGCGGTATTTCTTGCTTGGAGTGTTCAATAATTGGAAAGGATTTTAATTCTTTTAAATTTAGAATTGTATTTGCATTGATACTTTCAAAGACTGTCTTCCTTTTTACGGGTGGTTGATTTGGTTGATTTGGTTGATTTGAATATTGAATATATTTTAAAAAGTCGTCTTTGTTTTTATTATATATATTAATATTTGTAGGAAGAGTTTCGTAATATTCTTGATATAACTTTTGATCTGGATGTTTCGTGTGAATAGTTTGTGCTGTTTCTATGATTTGATATGGTAAGAAACTAATTTGCTCGGTAATGATAATGAATACAATTTTGATATTTGCTTGTGAATGGTTGTGTTGTTGTATATAACTATAAAAAGTGTCAAGTAGTTCTGAATGTATCAACTGAAAATTTTTACACAAAATAATACCTGTTTTGTCTTTTTTAACAGAAATGATGTCAACGATTTTGGAAAAAATTTCGTGCCATAATAATTTGGAATTACATCCCAAAAGTGAAATATCAACTTCGTAATGAATATCACTCATCTTGAGGTTGTAGTTCTGTTTATCGGTATACACTGTAGTTTTTTTATCATATTTTAATTCATTATGAGTATACTTGTTAATAATGTTAAGAGCAGTTGTATATTTACCGATTCCTGGTGCTCCGTAAATAATAAGATTATGTAGATCGTTTATATCGGAAGGTAGTTTTTTGTATATATCGTTTAATTCGGGATGTAAATTAAGATTTTCACTCGATTGTATATATTCTTCGAAACTGGTTTCATAATATTTCATTTAGTATTATGAAAGAAAAAGAATAAAGTATTTATACGAATTTTTTAATATATTATTATTCAATGATTTGTCTTCTTGAAAATTTTAAAAATTCGTTTCCTTGGTAAATCATATAAGAAGACATTCCTATTGAGGCAAGAGAACATAATACAAAGAAAAGAGGAATAATATTATTGATATTACGTAAGCCAGAAAAAGAGAGATCGATCGATTTATTTATTAATGGATATAACAGAGTAAGTCCGATAAACAATACAAATAATAACGAAAAACAAGCAATAAATAGTTTTTTATACGAGTCGAAAATATCTTCGTATTTTTTGGGCAATACTATAGGCTCATTCGTAATCTTTTTAAATTTTGCATCCATGCGGTATAATAGTCTTGCGAATAAGGTTAATGAAACAAAAAGGAATAGATTGGAAATATGTAAACCAAAAATACAAATATGAGTATGTCCCATACGAGGGACTTTCCATACAAATCTTGTCTTTACAAAACAATAAAAGATAAATATAATGTGAGTTATAAATAATAAAGCAATGCTGGTAATTTCGGTTTCCTCTTTTCCAAGATAAACGAAAGCATATATGTAAATAATTAAAATAGCGATATACTCAAAAACTGTGCCTACCTGTTTGTTGATTAATTCCATTCTATATATATAACGGTTATTTTTCCTCTAATTTATATGTTTCATTTATCCACTGAATAATTGTTTCAGTGGGTGCAGTTAAAATTCCTTCCTTAAATTTCTTACTGTTTAAAAATTGTGGTTTTTTCATAGACGGTGTCTGGTAAAAGACATACATCCCAAATTTTCCTCGTCGAACTTCCATATTTGAATTTATTTTTCGCAAAAAAGGGACCTCTTTTTTATGTTCAATAAACTCAATGAGATTTTCCCTGGTTATTTCATTAACCGGTATATTTATACTCTTAATACTTTCTTTATGTTCTCCCCATTCTACATAATATCCAAACTTTCCGTGTTTAATCAGTAATTCGTCTCCTTTATAACTTCCTAAACTGGGTGGTTCTTCTAATAGTAATTCCTCCACTTCGTATTCTTTATTTTTTAACTTATTCATATTTATTTCAAAATCTGGTTTTACAGACATATATTTTTTAGGGTCGGCTACTAATTGTAATACTGGTCCGTGCTTTTCAAATAATAAATTATATTCGTCATTAATGGGAAATACTGCTTTTGACATTTTTTTTAATGCTTTCCCATATTCGCTTATTTCAGTATAACAAGTTTTACAAACATGATTCCAATTTTGTTGGGTTGTTCCGTTTGAAATTAAATCTAATTCTTCTTCCATATGTTTGGTGTAGTCGTACGAAAATAAATGTTGAAAGGATGCGATTAAAAACTCTACACTAAGAATACCAAGAGGTTGAATCACTAATTTATTTTTTTCTTGACAAAAAGTCTTATTTTCTTCTTTTATTTGTAATCCATCACTGTCTAAACTATAATTTTTTGTAAGGATTTCTCTACCCGGAATATCTTGTTTTAATACATATTTTCTCTCCTGTAGTGTATGGATAATAGAGGCATACGTAGAAGGTCTTCCGATGCCGATATGTTCAAGTTTTTGAATAAGACTTGATTCAGTGTAATGAGGATGTTTATTGGATATAGATAAAACGGTTTCGATTTTATTATAGGATACATTTTTGTTACTTTGTTGTAAATAAAATAATAATCCGTTTGTCTTGTTTTGTAAATCTTCTAATGATTCGCGCTGATCTAATACTTTCCACCCAAGAAATACCGGATATTCAATAGATGATGTATATTTATATGTTTGTGGAGCAGTAATTGTCAATTTATATGTTTTATATTTGGCACTTGCCATACAACTTTGCAATGTATTTTTCCAAATAAGTTTATACAATGCATTTAAACTTTTGTCATTTTCACTTGATAAAGAAGACACACTTAAATTTGTAACTCGTATTGCTTCGTGCGGATTATTAGAATTTGTATTTTTAATTTTAGAAAGGTCTCCAATAAATGTATCCGAGTATTTACTCGTAATATATTCAGTTGCTTTGTTTATAAATGCTCCGCTGTACTTAGCACTTTCTGTCCTCATATAAGTAATATACCCACTTTGATATAACTTTTGACATATATCCATTGTTTGTTTAGGAGAATAGTGTAATACATTATTAGCCGCTTGAAGCAGCTTGGATGTTTGAAATGGAACAGGTGAATTTTTTTCTGTATCTTTTGCATCATGTATAGAAAGAGTATGTTGAAAAGAAATGGACTGCTTTAAAAATACTTCCACTTCTTCAGTATTCGTAAAATCAGTTGATAATGAAAACTCTATTTCTTTGTGGGTAAACGATGCAGTTGTTTTGTATTTTTGTTCAAGTTTGTCAGTTTGTTTTTGTTCGTTTTCATATATTAAATTAAGCGCAGGGGTCTGACACCTTCCTGCAGAAAGTGAATTTGTCTTATCGTTATATAGATATTTCCAAAGATATGGAGAAACACGATACCCCACAATTATATCTAATATTTGTCTTGCAAGTTGAGCTTCAACTATGTTCATATTAATAACAACGGGACTGTTCACCGCCTCGAGAATTGCGTGTTTGGTAATTTCGTGAAAAATAATTCGTTTTGTAGTTTGAATATTCAATGAAAAAAGTTCACAAATGTGCCAGGCAATTGCTTCTCCTTCTCTATCGTCATCGCTTGCTAAAATAATATTTTCAGGAATAAAATTGTTGATAATTTTCTGCATTGTATCAATATGCCTTTTTTTCTCTTCGATAATTGTAAAATTCGGTTTAAATGAACCTTTTGTATCAATCGACGATAACCCTTCAATGCGACGAAGATGACCAATAGAAGCAATGCATTGGTAATCAGCCCCTAAAAAGTGTTCGATTTTGCTACATTTTGAAGGAGATTCGACAATAATAAGATATATAGCATTTGAATTATAAGAAGTGCTTTTGAATTTCATATAGTACTTTAAAAATAGTTTTTATTTAATTTATTTATATACTTAACAATGCTTATCTGAATTCGGGGTTCCACGCATTATGACCATTCATAAATTTAATAACAAACTCGTCCATTGGTTTTGTTGGAGATACCACATATGCGTGTCCGAAATCAATGATCCACACCTTTTCATTTTCATCTATCATAAAATTATATCCAGTAATATCCGGATAACAAATGTGTTTTATAAACAGTTCTTTAATAATATCTCTTATTTGATCAAATATAATAGTGGGGGTAGCTTCATCGCTGTCTCCATAAAAATCGGCGATGGACATACCATTTATCTTAGTTAATACCAAGGTTTTACTTGTTTCATCATATGAAATTACATCAGGACAGGGAATACCTTCGTTATATAATCTATGGGTTAATACATACTCGTTACGGAGAACATTGTCTTTACTAAAGTGGCTTTGCATGGTTATGTTACTTTATACAAGTATATCTTTATATAATCAATTTTATAGCTGATATGTTCTCTAATGTTCTCTAATACCAATGTTTTGAAAGTATTTATAAAATCAAGTCTATACTTCTTATTGCTAGTTCATATAAGAAAAAAGTTAATGAAAATAGGGATACGAGAACCTTTTCAATACGATACACGAAATAAGGTAAATTTCTAATTATCGTCGGAAAGAAAACTCTAACACTGAATTCGTCCGAGGTATATTAATAACATCTTCGTCGTATAGCATATTTCTGGATTTGTTTACTCTATTTATTAGAATTTGATCGTGGTCAATGCTGCGGTCGTAATCTTCTTTAGAAAATGTTTCAATATAAGTGTTTTGTTCAATATTCCAGGATAATTGTTTTTTTCGCGTTGTTTGTTTTTGATATACAGAGATAGGCTGTTTGTTATCATCGGTTGAGTTAATTATGTGTATCTCAGAAACCGAACAAGTAAGTTGGATATTTGTAAGTACGGATTTTGGTATTGACATTAATTATTAAATACATAGATTTTTATGTTTAAACCACTTAAATATATAATTGCATTATATACTGTATGAATGTCAAAGTATTAATTGAAGACCGCTCTTATTCAGCGTATAAATGTATAAATATAAATACCGAAGAAGTTGTGGATGTTCCGTCTATAGATATATTTGAACGAAAATTATTTAATAATGATACTTTGAGTATACATGAAGAAGGTATCTCAGTTATTCAGTCGCAAATTAGAAATACTGCAAAAATAGCAGGAGTATTAATATTAGAAAATAACAAAACTTTTGGGAGAGGTAACAATGGGCGACTTTTATATAAAGTAATACCGGATGATAGTCATTTACCAACATTTTTAGTTCCTTACGAATTGAAAATGGGATTTTCAAAAAAGTTCGTAAATAAATATATAACTTTTAAGTTCAGAACGTGGGACGGTAAACATCCGCACGGTATAATTGTAGATAATTTAGGTGATGTAAACAATTTGGATGTGTTTTTCGAATATCAATTATATTGCAAGAGTTTGCACGTGTCGATTACCCATTTTAATACAGAAACTAAACGAATGTTATCTAAGAACACAAAAGAAGAGTATATTGATAGTATAATGTCTAACAAACAGTACAATATTTGTGATCGAACAAACGAATATATATTTACAATCGATTCTTCGTCGAGTACTGATTTAGATGATGGGTTTTCAATAATGAGACACGAAAAGGGTTGGAAAGTAAGTATTTATATATCAAATGTATTTATTTGGTTAGAAACATTGCAATTATGGGATTCGCTTACCGAGCGCGTATCTTCCATTTATTTGCCAGATAGAAAACGACCAATGCTTCCAACAATATTGTCAGAAACATTGTGTAGCTTACAGGAAAAACAGACCCGTTTTGCTATGTGTTTGGATACGTTCATAGATGAGAATGGAGAGTTCGTAGATGTTGAAAGTTATAGTATAAAAAATTGTATGATACGGGTTTCAAAAAATCATGGGCACGGAACTAAGGAATTACATAACGATAAGAATTATAAGGAATTATATAGATTAACAAGTTTGCTGGATAAAAATATACATACGAGCCACGAAGTTGTGTCTTATTGGATGGTGATTTTAAATATGTATGTAGCTACTGTTATGAATAAAAAAAAAGTAGGAATTTTTAGAACAGCGTTTATTCGAAATAAAGAATTATTGAAGAATATACCCACCGATCTATCAGAAGATTCTTTAATGGCGATCAAGCTATGGAACAACTCCGTCGGAAAGTATGTGTTGTATGAGGAAGGGTTAAACTTAGAACACACGCTTATTAAGACAAAAGTATTTAACGCGAATTCGATCAATTCTTATTTGCATATTACAAGTCCCATACGGAGATTAGTCGATTTATTGAATCAAATCATATTATTTAAAGAATTTTCAGTTGTAAATACGGTAAGTGATGCGGCAATACAATTTTTACATAAATGGATGGAACAACTCGAGTATATAAATACTTCAATGAGGTGCATTCGCCGAGTTCAAGTAGATTGCAATTTATTATCGCGGTTTTACAATGAAACGGCGTTACTCGGTAATACGTATACCGGGGTTGTATTTGATAAAGTGATGAAAACAGATGGGATGTTTGGTTATATGGTATACTTGCAGGACTTCAAATTATTATCAAGAATAACAACTGCGACCGATATGCTTAATTACACAAGTCATATATTTAAAATATTTTTATTCGAGGATGAAGATAAAGTTAAGCGAAAAATAAGGTTACAAATTAGTTAATAAATCATATAAATAAATAGTAAGTATTTATATAATGAGATTGTTTGTGTTGATTTCTTTGAGTTTTGGTATCCAGGTAATCGGAACAAGTTTGTTTGAGCAGTTTGATGATTGGAAGGCGAAGTTCGGAAAAGTAATCTCCCGTGTAGACGAAGATCGTGTATACGGGAGATGGGTTGAAAATCATAAGTATATTGAAGATATCAATAGTAGAAATTTGACTTATACTTTAGGACATAATGAATATTCTGGAATGAATTCGGAAGAGTTTAGTAAGTATTTTTCGTTAGGATTTAATAAAATTTACGGAATCGATGTTGACAACAAGAAGAAAGATATTGAAGATGTAAGATGTGTTACGAGCTGTGTTCGTTCAGATGAAAAAAACGTAGAGAAGATTAAATGTGTTAAACATTGTTTGAAATCAGTAGACAGTGAAACACTACCCGATAGTGTTGATTGGGTTAGTAAAGGTGCTGTGACCGCTGTGAAAAATCAAGGACAGTGTGGTTCTTGTTGGAGTTTCTCGACAACTGGAGCATTGGAAGGAGCTTATTCTATTAAAAATGGAAACTTGCAAGAATTTTCAGAACAAGAATTGGTTGATTGTGATAATTTTAAGAACGGAGGAAGTGACCATGGTTGCAATGGTGGTCTGATGGATAATGCATTTGCTTGGATTAAGAAAAACGGGGGCTTGTGCACAGAGAATGAGTATCCTTATGTTTCTGGAACAACAACGACATCAGGAACTTGTGATAAATCTTGCACAAATGTCAAGGGTAGTGATATTATTTCATATACAGACGTTTCTCCTAATTCTGATGAATCAATGATGGCGGCTTTAACGAAACAACCTGTTTCTGTTGCGATTCAAGCCGATCAAAAGGATTTTCAGCTTTATAATTCTGGCGTATTTACCGGAAGCTGTGGCACTCAATTAGATCATGGTGTATTATTAGTAGGATACGGCAGTGAAACAAATGAAGATTATTATGTAATTAAAAATTCTTGGGGAAATACTTGGGGAGACAATGGATATATTAAGATCGGCAGAGGTAGTCAGTATAACGATGGTAATGGGCAATGTGGTGTTCTAATGCAGGGAAGTTATCCTACAGTTTAAAAAATTGATATATATATGTAACATGCTCTATATATCAATAAAAATGTGGAGTTATCTGTTCTTAACATCATTACTGTTGTTCTATATGTATTTATTGCGCAGAAATATATGGAATTATAATATAAAAAAAAATAGTTATGTGATTGGAGAGAATCTAACAAATATATCGCATTATAATACAAAAAATGATAATTTTGTAGGCGGAGATAATATAACAAATTTGATGTATCAGGATAATGCTACATTGCCTGTATTGGTAATACAACTACAGGTTATTCCTCGTGAAGAATAAGTATATTTTAAATATCATCTAACACGATTTCTTCCTTATTTTCCCACGAGAAATCTTCTGTATTTAACTCTTTTTCATTACAAATGAAATTTTCTTCTTCGGCCTCTTCAAAATCTACAATTTCGGCGTGTTCTTTTGTAATTCCCATATTGTTATTTCGAATATCTAATATCTTATCAATCTTAACACTTGGCATATTTTTTAATTGCTCAACCTCATCGTCTTCATATAGACATAGTATATCACAATTCTTTTTAGTAGATTCCCAGGTCCTGAGACCAACTAAAACGACGGTAGATGCAGTCACTTTGTTATGTCGTTTTTGTCTTCCGCGCATTGACCCACGAATAATACCAGTGAGCTTCTCATTGTCATTTGTGTATATTTCACACATACCATTACCATAAAGTTTAGTTACACAACCAAACTCTTCTCCTTCTTCTACTGGGATTCGAAGCTTTCTTCCCCCGCCTCCACCATTCATATGTTTCCGGGCCATTCCCTTTGTGCGCGCACCACCTTGAGTATTTTTAACCATTGTTGATAATTTTTACTTAATATATAAATTCATTTTAATATCAATTTTTTATTATATCACTATATATGTTGTCTACAATGTGCGTTGAACCTACTTCCAGATAGGTTTGTAGTCAGGCAAATATACCCATTAAAATTTAATATAATAATAGTTTATATGAATAAAGAATTATTATATGGTATATATTTGTTAATTGGAATATTGAGTGGAGTATCTATGGGTATAATTGGGGTAGGTGCAGGAATGTTGACCATCCCCTTATTGTTATATACGGGGTTATCAGTTCAAGAAGCAGTAGCTACTTCGTTGATTATACAGTTATTGCCCCAAAGTTTACCAGGTGTAATGTTATACTGGAATAAAAAGGTAATTAATTTAAAATTAATTATTATATCTGCATTTTTACTAATTGGTTCATTAATTGGCATATACATAGGCTCTTATTTAGTAACTAAAAATATAATCAATACAGAAGAAATGCATATATTATTGGCGTCGATACTCTTTGTATCCAGTTTATATATTTTTTATAAAGAAATTTACGGTAGAGATACAGATCTTGCTATTATTGATAACTAATTTTAATTAGACAATATAACAACAACATATTTGATGGTGTTATGTATGCAAAAAAAGTGTGTATAGGTATAGGTATAGGTATAGGTGGTTGTGGTGGTTGTGGTGGTTGTGGTTGTGGTGGTATAAAATGGATGAGTGTATGTATAAGTAGTAGCTTAGATGGGGGAACTGTTGATAGGCGGAATAATGTTTGTAATAGTAGCTTAGATGGGGGAACTGTTGATAGGCGGAATAATGTTTGTAATAGTAGCTTAGATGGGGGAACTGTTGATAGGCGGAATAATGTTTGTAATAGTAGCTTAGATGGTAATGGGAAAAGCATCAGCAGGTTCGAACCGAGTGAGTCCGTATTCAGGATAAGGATTATTTGTATTTGTTGGGGGGGATAGTATTTTGTATTTGTATTTGTTGGGGGGATAGTATTTTGTATTTGTATTTGTTGGGGGATAGTATTTTGTATTTGTATTTGTTGGGCGATAGTATTTTGTATTTGTATTTGTTGGGGGGATAGTATTTTGTATTTGTATTTGTTGGGGGATAGTATTTTGTATTTGTATTTGTTGGGCGATAGTATTTTGTATTTGTTGGGCGATAGTATTTTTCTGTTTGTTGGGCGATAGTATTTTGTATTTGTTGGGAGATTTAAAAAACTTATTGGCAAATCGTTTCGCAGAAATGTACATACACCTTTTTAATCCGTTCATAACATAGCGAAATATTCATAACATACCGATTTCTTCATAACATACCGATTTCTTTATAACATACCGATTTCTTGATAACATACCGATTTCTGTGATGCGATAGTGTGACAATGCGATAGTGTGACAATGCGATAGTGTGACAATGCGATAGTGTGATAATGCGATAGTGTGACAATGCGATAGTGTGACAATGCGATAGTGTGATAATGCGACAGTGTGACAATGCGACAGTGTGATAATACGACAGTGTTGTAGAAGCCGCAAAAGGGTATAAACAAGTTCTACTATGATGAGTATCAACAATATCATGTCCGGCACGGTGTTTACACTGGTGTGTGGAATATGCGGATGCGCTCCTGGATATCTTTATAGCAAGTCGTGGCAGTCCAGATACAGCGTGTCGTACGGGAACATATTCTTTGTCAAGTACGGGTTCATTATCGCAGGGTCAGTCGCGGGAGGACTGATGGGGAGCGTGTTGGGAAGATTGCTGGCCCTCCGTAGATAGGGTGGTAAGCGAGTTGTAGCAGAGGGAGATATAGCTTAATAAAAAAGAAGTAATCGTTAAGATTCTGGATTACTTATTTGTTTCTGTGGCGAAGGGGGGCGAGGAGCCTAACTGCTGGATTCTCGATATAGTATGCGGGAAGGTTCTCTTATGTTCTCAAATGAAAAGAATAAGTAAGTAATATAAAATGGGGTGTAAAGAAAGCGACAGGAGTATGCATAGAGGCGCACGGCGCCGGTACTGTAAGCGGGAAGAAGTCGACCGTATCTGTAAAAGCGGCAGGGACAAGCAAAGAAGCATACAACCGAAACAGGGGAGGCCTCGTCGCGCAAGGTTATTGTAGACTTTCCAAGGGTTCGCGCAAGGTTATTGTAGACTTTACGCAAGGTTCTCATAAGGTTATTGTAGACTTTCCAAGGGTTCGCGCAAGGTTATTGTAGACTTTACGCAAGGTTCTCGCAAGGTTCTCGCAAGGTTCTCGCAAGGGTCTCGCAAGGTTATTGTAGACTTTACGCAAGGTTCTCGCAAGGGTCTCAGCAGACTTTACGCAAGGGTCCCAGCAGACTTTACGCAAGGGTCTCAGCAGACTTTACGCAAGGGTCCCAGCAGACTGTAAGCAGACTTTACGCAGACTTTACGCAAGGGCCATAAACCACCGAAATATTCATAAACCACCGATTTCCGCGTTGCGCAGAAAACGCAGAAAACGCACGCCACGCACCTGCAAGAGGCTTTCGCTCGACGCATTCAACGGATCTAACGCAAGCGGGCCGTTGGGACAGTGCCACAGTAACAATGTGAAACTGTATTCTCAAAGAACTCTATGAAGAACTCTATGAAGAACTCTATGAAGAACTCTATGAAGAACTCTATGAAGAACTCTATGAAGAACTCTATGAAGAACTCTATGAAGAACTCTATGAAGAACTCTATGAAGAACTCTATGATTTGTATAATAGATATGAATGTATAATAGATATGAATGTATTATATATATATGAAGTTAGATAGGCTCGGGTGATGCAGTTCTTGTAGAGGGCAGAGAAGAGTTAGGGGATGCATTTCTTGTAGAGGGAGGTGATATAGAGGGAGTTCCACTCTGATAAGTGGGGCTCCCGTAAATGGGAGGAGTTCCGTCAGGTGATGAATTTCTTGTAAAGGGGGGTGATATAGAGGGAGTTTCAATGTGATAAATGGGGGGGGTTCTGTCAGGTGACGAATTTCTTGTAAAGGGGGGTGATATAGAGGGAGTTTCAATGTGATAAATGGGACTCCCGTAAATAGGAGGGGTTCGGTCGGGTGTTTGTGGTACAAAACTCAGCGGAGTTACTAATTCCAGACCCTCAAGTTGTTGGGGGGTTAATCCCGCCAGACGAAAATCATCTATATTGCTAACCATAGTATTACGAAATAAGGCGTCTGTAAAGTCAGTACTATCAACTTTAGAACAAGACAACCTTGCCCCGGTCAAGTTAGCTCCGCGTAGATTAGCTCGAGATAAGTTGGTATGTTCCAATGTGGCGTTCATAAGGTTAGCGCCCTCAAAGTCGGCATTGAATAGATATGCTCCGTGAAAGGTAGCATCCTCCAGATCAGCATTCTGAAATTGGGTGTGCAGAAGTTCAGCATCTGTAAATGTAGCTTCGCGCAAGTCAGCACGATGAAATATATTTTGGGTATTGCCATCAGTGACACAATTACTAAAATCAGCATTGAATAAATTGGCATCAGTAAATTGATTCCCGACGAGTGTGGAGTTTCGGAAGCCCGAAAATTCTAAATTAGCTACATTAAATTGACATTTGATCAACATAGAAGACGAGAAAGAGGTACTACGTAGCGTAGCATTATTAAACACAACCTGATACATCGTAGATCCATTAAAAACAACATCATCAAAGGTAGCATTTGTAAAGTCGTTATGTTTCAAGTCGAGATTATTGGGGAATGTAACACCCTCGATGTGAATAGGTTGTGTAGATAGTTCGCTCATTATGTCTAAGCAGGTAGCAGCGGTGGATTTTCTACATAAAGGACAGTTAAATCGGCTTGCATTAGACGAAACACACCAAGCGTGAAGGCATTCTTTATGAAATTGGTGTGAACACTTAGTTGTAATAGACTGATCTGCAATAGGTTCCTGGCAAATCGAACAAGCGGGTAAATCGTGGGCAGTGCCGCCTCTTATAGTCAGTTTCTTCGTGGATTTCTTTGTGGATTTCTTTGTGGATTTCTTCGTGGATTTCTTTGTGGATTTCTTTGTAGATTTCTTTGTAGATTTCTTTGTAGATGTCATTTAATATATACATAGAAAATTGTATGGCAACCAAAAGGTTCTCGTGAGAGTATACTGATGGGATCTATGTCTAAAAGGTTCTCGTAAAAATATAGAATGTCAGTTTATATGGAAAAAGAGATATCGAGTGGTAGTAAATGAAACAAATGTGTTATATTTCTGTTATTATGTTCTCTAATGTTCTCTAATGTTGTTAAGATAGAGTAATATATAAATGTATCCAATGAGTGTATGTGTTTATTCTGTATAGAAATAGTTTGTGTAAAAAGTGTGTTCGAGACGTTAGAGAGAACTTGTATTATTTTGATATATATTTCATCGTTTTTCTATATTTAACTGCTGATAATTTGTAATCCTTGCTTTTATGAGTAGGTATGAGAAGAATGGATTTGATGTAAAGAAAGAATAGAAAGAATAAAAAAGTGTTAATAATTACAAGAGTGACAAGGGTTAATGGTGAACGGTCTGAAAGAAGTCGGTTGATATTTGTATTTTACGGAGTTGTTTTTGTAGTATGTATTCGTCCATATTAAGAACGTGTAGAGGCTGGTCATTGTGGTCGAAGATGGGTGTAAAATCGGTTTGTTGGAAGGACTCCATTCGAAAGCGGAATACGTTGACTTGTTTTGTTTGTCCGAACCGGTGGCATCTTGCAATAGCTTGGGCTTCAACGCTTGGGTTCCAGGCGGGTCCAACAAAGTAGACTTCAGAGTATTGATCTTGTAAGTTGAGTCCTTCACAAGAGGATTGAATTTGTAGAATGGTGACATCGGTTTGTAGAAAGGAGTTAATTTCGTATGTCATATCGATGGGAAGTTCTTTGATGCTGCAATTGTGTGGGATGCATCCGCCGGAAAGGAGTGTTTGTTTTTGTTTAGGTGTGTAGTTAGAGTCGACAAGATTAACCCGTAGGCCTTGTTTGCGTAGGAGAGAGGCGAGAGTGTTCATTTCTTGTTTGTATTGACAAAACACGAGTTTGCCGTTACCGTTAGAGTTTCGTTGGCGTAAAGTGGTAACAATCGTGTCAAGTTTGGAGTGTTGGTTTTGAATAGGGTGTTGGTCTTGAAAGAGGTGTTTGGCGGCCAAGGAAGGTAATATACAAGTTTGTTTGCAAATTTGCATATTGACAATGGTAGTGAGAGCATCGTTATTGTCGTGTAGTTGCTGATGGAAGTGTGTAGCGAGGTGATATTCCTGTGGATGTTTCCATTGGACAGTAATCTCGTGAAAGACGGGGTCTTGTAATGGGAGTCCAATGGAGTGTTTTGTGCGGCGTAGAATGGGTGGGTCGGTAGCGGGTATAGACGCGATAGCACAAATATTTTTAAAGTCTCTGTATTTGTTTTGGATGGGAGTTCCAGTAATAAACCAAGAGAAAGAGCTTTTGAGTAAATTTGCTCCGAGCCAGACGCCGTTGATATTTCGGAGGTAATGAGCTTCATCGAAGACGATTCTGTCCCATTGAACGTTATGGAGGAGATTAGAAGAGGGTAGGTGTTTATTTTTCTTGAGGATGGCGACAGAGTGATAAGTAGTAAGAACGATGGGGTTGGCAAGTAGGGTGGCGGTGTTAATCTTCTTTTTTGCGTGTCCGTGAAAGATGAGTGGTTCGTGTCCGGTGAATCGTTTGATTTGTTGTGCCCATTGTTGAAGTAGAGAGGAGGGAAGAACAAAGAGGGTAGATGATTTGTAATGGAGGAGACAAGTCATAATGACGAGGAGTGTTTTACCGAGGCCCATTTCATCGGCAATGAATGCACCAGCGAGGTGGTCAGTTTGTTCTTTCTGAACACACCAAGCAACGCCGTCTGCTTGGTATTGTTTAAAAGAGAGTCTGCTTTGTAAGAGAGAATTGGAGCGGTGTAAAACCTCAGCGTATTTCTTATGGATAGAAGAAGTCATTGTTAAATAATGTAGTTATGTGTGATAAAGGTAATATTATAGAGGAGGGTAAGAAATATCAATTTTTTGAAAAGGAAATAGAAGGATCTGGCTAAATAATAATAGAATTAAAAATGAGTGAAAATATCTTGCACGAGGATGGGTTGGGTAAGAATCAGTTATTGTATAGAGAAATATTAAAACGAGGTATTCCGATAAATAAGAATGTGTTGGGGAGTTTCAGTAAGGATATAGATGTGGGTCAAAAGTTGGATAAGAGTCTACAAAGAGCGGATAATATGGATCGTATAATTTATGGAAATTTGAATAATATGATACCGATGTTGTCAAACCGTGCGTATATGGATGAAACCGCAGACATAGAGAAGTTGAAAGGGGACATAGAGTTGTGTAAAATGTATGGGAGATCAATATATGATGATTTCGCAGAGAAGTGTGATTATGAGAAGGACAAGTTAAATAGAGAGGCAAACGAGCGTGAATATAAAAAAAGATTAAGGTTGAGTAATTTGGATAAGTTACCGTATGAACTTGTGCGGGAGATTTTTGATTATGTGCCGTATGTAGAGCAGATATCTATTTTGATGGACCGTTACAATGATTGGGAAAAAAGGTTGCTGAAAATGACAACCCCGAAATTGAAGGAAATGTATACTAAGTTGTATGAGAATCATATGGATATTAGTAGATGGAGTAGTTTGAAAACGACGACTGTTCGGTGGTATGAGTTAACAACTTACTTGGGGATAAGTGATTGTATGTCGAGAAAGCGAGGTATATATAGGAAGGGGGATGTAATTGAATATATAAAATATTTTCTGGATAAGTATAGTGTGTTGAAAGTGCCAACAAGCAAATCGGAAGAGGTAAAATACAATATATTAATAAAAGAGAATCATAGATTAGTGAAGACAATAATCTATATAATAAAGATGATGGTTCCGGTGGAAAAAAAGAAAGGAAAAAAGAGAGCGAAGAAGGCGGTTAGCGTGGGATGAAAGCAGGTAAAATATAAATGGGTGTATGAATATTGTGTATAGATTGTTGAAAGATGGGTCGACCGGAGCCGTATAACATATGAATTTGTTTTTGTCTCCATTTTTCTTGTTTTCGTATGGAGTCTGCGAGAGAAAGAGTAGGTTTTCTAAATCTGGTGTTAGAATAGTTCATATATATATAAGAAATAATATAAATCTTCTGAGAAACATTGTAAGGGTATAAAGGGGTTGTAGATAAGTATGTATGGTGTTTTGAGAAATGAGGGAATGTTTAGAAAGGAGGGAATGTTTAGAAAGGAGTAGATGAGAAAGGAGGGAATGTTTAGAAAGGAGTGATAAAAAAGGTAGGATAAAAAGGTAGGATAAAAAGGTAGGATAAAAAAGAAGGAGGAACAAAAAATCGAATGGTAGTGTAACTAATGTGGAAAGAGTTAGGTTGGGATTTTTTTGTGCAACATAAATTAAAATTTGTGGTGTATGGTCTAATAATATTGTTTGTGTTTCCATTGGAGGCGGTATTTTTGCCGGAAATATATGGTAAATTATTTGAGGGTTTACGTGGGTTAAGGTCATATCCGAGTGTAATGGATATATTAAAAAATATCAAGGCGAAGAATGTAGCCGGATTAATGGCGATATTAATAATAACTTGGATAATAATAATATCCTCGGGGGCATTAAAATATTATTTCGAGTCGTTGTTGGTTCCGGAGTATTTAAAGTTCATAAGAAATGTAATTTATGAGAAAACGATAGACGCTTATGCGGAGGATTATAGTGATTTGAAGACAGGTGATTATTTATCTCGTGTGATGGAGTTAAGTCGTAATTTCAAGGATTTATTTCAGCAGGGGTTAACGCGGGTAATCCCTGAGTTCATAGTGTCTTTCATAATAACATTATATTTGTTTGTGAAGAATAAGAAGTTAGGAGTAGTGGCAGGGGCAGTATTTGTGTTGTGTATGGTGATACAATATTTTGGAACAAAAAAGTTGGTGAAGTTAATTGCCGAAAAGGAGGAATTTTTCAATACGGAGTTGAGTGAGAATTTGCAGGATAGTTTGGAGAATTTGATGAATATATATATAAATAATGAAACGGGGAATCAAAAGAAGAAGAATGAGAAGTTGGAAGAAATAAACAACAAATACATGAAGCGGGTGATGAGGATAGAAACGGTGGTAATTTATGCGACGCAATTTTTAATATTATTAGGCTATGGGATAAGTATATTTATGTTGTATAATTTGATGAAAAGGAAGGAAGTGGATGTAAAGAATGGGATAGTATTGGTATTAATCTTGGGTCAATTTATAAATTATTATATGTGGGTAAATAGTGCGATGGTGCATCAAATAACCTATAAATTGGGTATAATAGAGGGATCTCGGGATTATTTAAACAAAATTTTTGTAGCAAATAAGGAGCGCGTAAAGACAAATGTAATAAAGAATGGAAATATAAAATTGAAGGATGTGTGTTTTAAACACAATAAGAGGAAAGATGAGTATTTATTTAAGGATTTGAATTGGGAAGTGGCGGGTGGCGAGAAGGTGGCGTTGGTGGGTCGTTCTGGAACGGGAAAGAGTACATTAATGAAATTGATGATAAATTTGTATAGAACGGATGGTGGTAAAATAATGGTGGACGACACAAATATCAAGGAAATAAAGGTGGATTATTTGCGTGAGCGTGTGAATTATATAAATCAGCGAACAAACTTGTTTAACGAGAGTGTATTATATAATATAAGATTTGGGAATGATGATATAACAGACGAAGAGATCATAGAGAAATTGAAGAAGTACAAGTTGGATAGTGTATATTCAGAGCTACCGGATGGTGTAAATGCAAAGGCGGGTATTCATGGAGGAAATTTGTCGGGGGGTATGCAAAAGGTGACAATGTTAATGAGAGGTTTATTGAGACCATCAAAGGTGGTATTAATAGATGAACCATTATCTGGTTTGGATGCAAATAGTCGTGTAAAGGCGATAGATATGATAATTCAGGAGACAGAGAATAAGACGTTGGTAATAATAACACACGACGAAGAAATTTTGCCTCATATGGATCGCGTAGTAGATATAAAGGAGTTACAATAAAGAAAGGAAGATAGAAAGGAAGAAAGGAAGAAAGGAAGAAAATTGATAGTATGTTATTATAGAGAAAGAGTATAATAACATAATGATTCGCGGGATGATTTCTTATAGTCCGAAAGAAATAGCGAGGTATGCGAGGTATGCAAGTAATGCATTATTTCCTTATCCGACAAGGGATAAAATAGTGTGTTCAAAATATAATAATAACACGACAAATTTCATTTACACAACTCGAGCGCCGTTAGAAAAAGAAGTAATAAGCCTAAAACGAGGTAGTTCAGTAATAGATTTAACAAAATATATAAATCAGTGAAGATAATCCATAAAGTATGAATAGGAAATAGGGAAGAGTTGTTCAACGGGGGTCTATAATGGAGTGTCTATTTCATTTATTGTTTTGATATCAAAATTATCAAGCTCGTCAATATATTCGCCGCAGAATGCAAAATATAATCCACCTATACACATTATAATGATTATACAAATCACGAACAGTGCGATATATTCATTCATATATATGTTACCGAAGTATGTTTATACGGTATTCAATTATATTTTACATTCGTGTATCAAAGATAATAAATCACTATCCTTCTTTTCGTGAAAATAATTGTTCATATCTATCAACCCCCCGTATATGTAAACATACATATCATTTTTTTATTTCCGGAGACTCGTTGCGTGCTAACACCACCGATTTGAACGGGTGAATCAAACATCATTTGAGACAAAGATTGTTCAATGGTATATCCGTTGGAAGTTAAATAAGAGAAAACGGAGGGTATATCTTCATTGGTCATTAGCGCGTCGTTGAATTTGATGGAAGAGTTGGGTGAATGAGTGGGGTACCGCAATAAGGCGAAAGTGCAGGAGGCAAAGGGAGAGGCAAGACGTCCAAGTTGTTGAAAGGGGGAAAGTTTTGGGAATTGAATGAGTTTAACCATATCGGCGAGAGGTCCTTGTGGTGTAGAACTAAGAGTAATAATATCAACATAGGTTTGGAAAAAGGGGTGTAAGATGGGTTCTAAATACATAGTAATAATGGAATTGGATTTGGCAAAGGGACTACTCATATATAAGTGTATGTTATTATATATATTTGAAGGGGGTATAGGGTGTATTTAGCCGTTAGTATATATAAAAATAAAAATATAATCGTAATCTATAAGGATGGAATGCACAGAGCGTAAATTAGAAAATTTCTCTCTGAAACATTATACGTATATTAATCAGATATTTGGTGATATGGGGGTAAGAGAAATAATATCGGAGGTGTTTCCGCATAAATCGCTGGATTTTCGTGTAGAAGAAGCATCGGATGAGTTTGAGACAGGATCTGATCATCATATTTTATATGACAAGAAGAAAAAGAAGTCAATATGTAGTGTGGCCCAAGGTCATCAAAATATGTTAAAAAACAAGAATGATACATTATGTCAATCATATTCGCTAATGACTTATTTCGGTAAAAAAATCTCGAGAGTGAGAAAAGATCGTCAACGAGCAATGTGTAGGTTGTATCGCGAGATGATAAACACCTCGGAATTTACAGATAAGCTGAGAGACGAGATAATAGAGAACAAACAAAATAGAAATCTGTGGCAAGATTTCACAAAAAAGAAGAAGACGACATATGTGAAAATGGATATGCAGGTTATTCGTAAGAATATGCTTGATGTTCTAAATAAGTGGGAAGAATATGGTTACATGTATTTTATGGATGAAGGGGAATGTATACCCGTAAAAAAGTAGAGAAAGAGAAAGAGGCATAATAGCGTTATGATTTTTTAATAAAGAAAAGGTATGGCCTGTCGGTTAGAGCATTATGTATTAGACATCATACAGTATTGTGTATGATGTCTAATTCCACTACCGGGAATTGAACCCGAACCTCAGCCTTGAAAGGGCCGCATCCTAACCGTTAGACTATAGTGGAGGGGTTTGCACAAATGCGGGCTCGAACCGCAGACCTTCGGCTCATAAGACCGATGCTCTAACCAACTGAGCTATAAGTGCGATAGACTTTACAATATATATATATTTACAACTATATACAATGCTGTTTGCACGAAGTGGGGTTTGAACCCACGCGCTGCGAAGCACCAGGTCTTAAGTCTGGCTCCTTAGACCACTCGGACATTCGTGCATTGAGGCTTTTAGAGACATCCCCAGGTCTAAATATAATTTAAAAGATAATTTGTTTATAAAACGAAAGCATAGATGAGGGGAGTGTAAGTGAGTTGTGATAATATGTATAGTAGGAAGTGTTTAAGTGATTGTAAAAGTTATTATAGTAGTATAATATATAGATGAGTATTTTTACCCCGCTTCCGTTTTCGCCGAATAATAAAACACGAAAAAGCCGTAACGGGTCAGCTGCGACTTTATATGCGTTGCTGCGTCCTACTTATCCCAGACGAACAAAACCAGGAGAGAGTTTCGATTTAATAGAAAGAAAATTAAGAAATAAAGATCGTGAAGAGTCAAAAAGTAAGACAAAAAGTAAGACAAAAAAGGGAGGGAAGAGATGGGGTATGAAGTATAAAAAATCAATAAATTGTAAAAAGCCAAAAGGGTTTTCACAAAAGCAATATTGTAAATACGGAAGAAAGAGTGCAAAACGGAGAAAATCAAACAATAAAAAATAGATATATACAATAAATTTCATATAAACGATTATGAATAGTTTATATGAAAACGCTCTCGAAAGGGATCGAACCTTTGACCTCCCGATTAACAGTCGGATGCTCTAACCAACTGAGCTACGAAAGCTGGTGCCTTCTGTCGGAATCGAACCGACGACCTTCACATTACAAGTGTGATGCTCTACCCCTAAGCTAAAAAGGCATAACGTTATATGTCCCGCCCCCATATAACAAATATGAAACCCGGCACCCGAAATAAAGAGAAAATGGGATGGTTTCAACCACTGGATGAATGTGCCCGCCTACATACATCGTGAGAAGTCACTAACGACCTGCTACTTCTCGCCCCGTGAGCTCCTATTGGGATTCGAACCCAAGTTTCGAGATTCAAAGTCTCGAGTGATAACCACTACACTATAGGAGCAAATGGTCTCGCTGGGAATTGAACCCAGAACCTTTTCCGTGTAAAGGAAATGTGATAACCGCTACACCACGAAACCTGTAAATAAAAACACTACAAATAAAAACACTACAGTATATACACAATATAGTATAGGTGAAATTATTTAAATACTTTTTCGAGAAATATATATAATGGAGAGTATAAAAAGTCGTATATGTGGAATAATTGCACAGAGTGGCAATGGGGTAATAGGAAAAGCAAATAGGTTGCCCTGGAGTATAAAGGAAGATTTACATAATTTTCGAAAGTTAACGGAGGGGGGAATAGTAGTAATGGGTAGGAAGACCTACGAGTCGTTACCGGTGAAAAAGTTGAAAAATCGAGTAAATATAATATTAACGAGAGAACAAAAAGAATCGGAAATAGAGGGTGTATATTTTTGTAGCGTGGAGGGTTGTGTAAAAAAGTGTAAAGAATTGGAGCATAGTGAGAAGCGAATATTTATAATAGGCGGGGAGGAAATTTATGGGGAGTTTCTGGATGTGTATACTACAATATATATAACAAAAATAGAGGGAGAAATAGAAGGGGATACGTATAGTCCATTTTCGTCTGCATATTTAGAAAGATATGAAAAGGTAGAAGAGAGTGAAGAAAAGAGAACGGGAAACTATAGTTATCGATTTCTGAGATATGAAAGAGAGTAAACGGAGATTCAAAATCCTTACTGGTATCTGACCGTTGCATAACTTCAGATGTTGGATTAGAAAGAACCAATGGTTTAATGTTCCGCCTGTATAAAAATAATGTGAAAATAATATAAATGAGTAAATTATCTGAAAATGTGGTATTGTTTAGTCAAGGAGCGTATGGTTGTATATTTATGGACGAAGTAACAGTATCAAAAAAGAATAAGAAACCGGTGTATGTAAAAAAGGTGCAAAAAAGGAAAGAAACATCTGATAATGAGAAAGAGATCGGGAATATAGTAAAGAACATAAATAATTATATGAACTATTTTGCTCCTATTGAGGAAAGTTCTCAGCTGTCTTTATCGTCGAATGATTCAAATGAGATAAAGAAGTGTGAATTTATAACAGAGGAGAAGAAGGAGTTTGAGACAAACAAGATTCGGTTTGTGGGAGAACATAGTTTGGCAATACATTTAAATTTGTTATCAAAAAAAGAGAAGAATGCAAATATGTTTATGGAGACATTATTGGAGGTATATGTGCATTTATGTGAAGGGGTAAGTAAATTAAATAAGAAAGAAATAGTTCATTTAGATTTAAAAGAGAACAACATAATATTCGATGATGTGCGTAAGAATCCAATTATCATAGATTTTGGGTTATCTAAGAAGGTGAAGGAGGCGAGTCCTCGAGACATATTTTTTGTGTATGGTCCGGATTACAGTCCTTGGTGTTTTGATATAGCATTATTAACGTATATATGCAATGAATTGGGAGAGAATTGGGAAAAAGAGATAATTCAGTCGGTTCACATAGAAAAGGTAATGAAAGAATTTGTAGATACGAATTATGGAGTGAATGATTTGTTATCGGAAGAACAAAAAGAGTTATTAATAAGAAATATGCGAAAGGATGCAAGTAAGTATGTAAATAGAGATGGGAAGCAAGTGTATAACGAGTTAATAAATGAAAGGTATCAATCGTGGGATAATTATTCATTAGCAGTAATATTTTTGTATATCTTACAATTAATGACAAACGAGATGATAGAAAATAATGAAATAGTAAAAAAGTTCAGAATGGTATTAATAAATGTGATAATATCGATAGAGAACCGTCCAATCGCGGATGAAACGATAAAAGAGTTGTATAAAGAGTTTTCGTCAAATAACAAAATAGCAGTAACAGAATTAACAGACGAGTTAAAAAAGGAATTTACTCCAGAAAAATATAATGAACGAAGTTTATTATTAGTGGAAACCAAGAATAAAACAGAGGAAAAGAAGAAGTAATCATCAAGTTTATACCAGTGAAGATTTAAAATGGGACACCCGATGGGACACCCGATGGGAGTCTGGTTTCAAAATTAAAATGTGCCATTTTAATTCTTCAACGGTTTAAAGGTGTTGTGATAAATAAGTAGTGAAACAGTCGTAATATGGTAAACAGCACATTTGTTCGATATATTCGAACGCGTTTTTGGGTTTATTAATAGTTTTTTTATTAATTTTAATAAACTGTCTTAATACAGAAGTGGAGAACCCGCTCATATAAATAGCTCGATCAGAGACGTTTGAAAAAGGAAAGGTGGAGAGTCCTCCGTTAATGGATGTATTCCAAAAAGTGACTTTGGGGGATTTAGCATACGCCTGAAAATAAGTTTCAACAGACTGCAAGAAAGAGGGGGGAATAGGATCATTGGAAAAAGTGCTAAAAAAGACAATATTAATATTTTTTGTAAAATAGTTGGATGCTCCGCTATTGGTGAGTCCATACGAGATGAGGTCGAGAACCGTATCGTAGAGTGGTAGTGTAGATTGACAGGAAGAAATAGTGTGAAAGAAAAGTGAAACCTTTTGTGTAAATGTAGTATGGTCGTCCCAAGTAATCCAAGTAGGGAGTGAATCCATAGCGATAATGCGGTTATGAACATTACTATTTTGACTTAGCATAATGGCCAATCCAAGAGAAGAATAAAGGGATTCGTAGTTATTTTCTGTGGCGGTGAGTGAAACATCAACAACGGGAATAAAGAAATCTTTTTGATAATGTGGGATAAGTATGTTGGTTTTATTCCATAATTTATCAATAAAGAGTTGTAGTTTCAGATTATTGTTTTGTATGGCTTGGTGTGCATATTTGACTAAGAAACCTAAAGAAATGTGGTTAACGTTGCGGAAGTCGTGTTTATATAAGAATTGTTCTTGTGGTTGAAATGAGGTTTCAAAATGAGAGTTGAGTTTGTCGGTAAACCGTTGTTTATCTTGGTTTTCAGAAGGGTCAAACAGTCTGGTTTGGTGAACAAGAGTTTGCATTTGGATATCTGCTGGGTCAATAAGGTCATATTTTTGTTGTGTGAGAAGAACTTCTGTGGTATGAAGTTGTTTATTGAGAAAAGCAAATTGTTTTCTATATATTTTTTTCGCTTTGTTCATAGCTTTTTGTTTTTGAATAGGAGTATCGATATTGTTAAAAAGATATGATTTAAACTGGCTTGCCCAGTGAAAGGCCAGTTTATCATATAGCCAAGCAAATTTGTTATTTTTTTCTCGCGGGATCCATTTGGCAACATTGGAAATATGTTGTTTCGAAAAACAGTGTGGGGAGAACTTATATGTATTAATGTCATTATAAAGTTGATTATTAACAAGGTGTATGGCGTGTGAAATGAGGGGGTGTTCTTCTTTTTCAATAGAATATTGTTTAACAAATAGACAAAGGTGTTTAATATCTCTCCAGCTACCAAAAAGGTGTGAATTCGGTGTAACGGGGGTAACAAGCCGGTGTAGTGCATAAATAGAAAGTGAAGGTTGAAATGAATAAAATGCCAAAATAAGTAAATAAGAAATATCGTGTTCTCCTTTACCATAAATAACATCTCGGGATTGAGGGATCATACAAAATAGAAGTTTGATGTATTTTCTGTAAGAAAGATCACTACTTTTTGTCTTTAAAAAGTTGAGAACTTCTAATATGTGGGAGTATAAAGTGCGTATTTTAAACGGGTCGTGGCATCTATGCAGTTGAAAATAGATAGAGGTAAGTTCATTTTGTAAATAAGAATGGTTATCTAAAGAAGTAATACTTTGTAATAAAGGGAACTCTTTTGTGGAAGAGTCCATTAAAAAGGAAGTAGTAAAAATTTTAAATGGTTTATAGAAAGGTATAATAGAGAACTTTGAGAACCTGCTATAATGAACTTAAGAGTGTATATTTTTTCTGGTTCTTTTTTTCTTAGGTTTGGTGGTAGGTATTTGAAAGATAGGAACCTCATTAATGTTAACTTTTTTAGTTTTCCCGGATCTGCTTGAAGACGAGTTAGATTTAAGAATAGATTTAATAGTGAAGTTATGAGTAGATTCGTTTTCTTTAAAGAAAAAGTAAAGAGAATTAATGGGGTGAAAAATGAAAATGGAATCGGGGATATGTAAAGAATCAAAGAAGGAAATTTTCTTGAGAAAGTCTTGTGGTGAGGGTTGTGAACTAAACTCCGAAATATGAGTGTGATCAATGGGTACATGATAAAATAAAATATCATCGAGTTTATATTTGATGTTATTTTTGTATTTCTTCTGTTGAATGAGCATAAGTAAGTCATCTTTCAAAAGAAAAGAGCCGGACGCGTCGATATGTAGATTATATTGTTCAGAAAAGATGTGTTGAATATTATTATGTGAGTCGATATATAAAAATTTAATATCGATAGTATTCATAACTTCTTTTGTAAAGTTAGTATCGATATTTAAAAGTTTATCATATTCCTGAAACCAAGAAGTATCTAAAGAATCATTTGTATCAATAACGGAAGTCATAAATATATAAAAACGGTGAAAATGATTTAAAAAAATAAACTTATTTATATAGTCTCGTCACAGCCAAATATTCGGATGTGCACCATATTGGTTTAAATTATAACATAATCATAATTTTGATAGTGATAAATTTGAATGAAGCTCTTCTGCTGACAAATTAAAAATCAATAACCATCTTATTACCTTGTAAATTAAATTAAAAATTTTAAAAACTATAAAATTTCTATACACGAGACAGCGGCTCACAATTGTGAGTTTTAAAACAATAAATTATATCAATTTGTAATGTTGACTGATATAATTAGAAAGCAATATGAATATAGAAATATAAATATAACATAGGAAAAGGATATATAAATGTTAGTGTTAAATGTCGGAGATTTACATAAGAAGAATAAATGGGGGTTAGAAAAGATGGCGAACTATTTAAATATAGAGGTGTGTTATGGGACCCGTGAAGAGATAGAGGAGCATGAAGTAATTTATAGTCCTGGTATAGAAATAGATACATCAAAGTATCCAACTAAGAGGTTTCTGTTTGGTCCTCATTTTTCAACATTTCCGACAGAAAAGGTGATGAAAATAAATAATATACATAACAATAGCGTGTATATTCAGCCGAGTAAATGGGCGAAAGAAGTATGGGAGCCGCATATGAGAAGTATAAATATACCGACGAGGGTGTTTAGTTTTCCGGTAGATATAGATATGTTTAAACCAGATAAACAGGTAGAAGACCGGAATCGTATATTTATATATTTCAAGAGAAGGAACCCGGAAGAGTTAACGGCACTACTACAATTGTGTAAAAAGAAGAATATAGTACCGGTACTGATTGATTATATGCAAAAATATAAAGAAGAGGATTATATAGATTGTTTACAAAATGCGAAATTCGGAATAATATTGGATGCGCACGAGAGCCAGGGGTTTGCGATAGAGGAGGCATTGTCGTGTGATGTTCCATTATTAGTATGGAATGTAAAAACGATGAACCAAGAATATAAAAGTCGATACCGTGAATTTGGTTGCACGAGTGTACCGTATTGGGATGAGCGGTGTGGGGAAGTATTTTATGAGGAAATAGAATTGGAAGAAACCTTTAATAAGTTTGTAAGAAAGTTACCAGAATATGAGCCACGGAAATATATAGTAGAAAATTTAGCAGTAGAAATTCGTGGAAAAGAATTAGAAAAGCTATTAAAAGATATAAAGTAATACTATGTTGATATTATATAAATGTCGTATCCGCATTCAACATCATGTGGTGAAATAGGATTGATATTGCATATAATATTGGATAATATAATAGAGTATAAAGAAGACGGGGTGTTTGTAGAGGTGGGTGCAAATGATGGAAAAACGGGTTCATTTACTTATAATTTGGCAAAAATAGGGTGGACGGGTATAAATATAGAGCCTGTTCCAAGATTGTATAAAGAGTGTGTAGAAAATCATCGTGATCATAAGAATGTGATAAATATAAATTGTGGAATAGGAGAAAAAAATGAAGAGTTAGAAATATATGATGCAGGAACGTTATCAACAATAGACGAAGAAACATATAAAAATTATAAAACCATAGGTCAGTTTCAAAATATGTGTAAAGAAAATGATAAACATCTGGTAAAGGTGCGGATAATGGATGAAGTATTAAAAGAAGAAAAGATAGAAAATATAGATGTGGTAGTGGTAGATGTGGAAGGGTATGAAGAAAAGGTATTGAGTGGATTTTCAATAGAAGACTATAGTCCGAAAATACTGATAATAGAAATCGGGGATCAATATGAAGAATTTATAAAGAATGAGAATATTCGCGAAAAGTTCAAGAGATTGCGAAAATATTTTAAAGAAAAGAATTATTCATTGTTGGTGAATGATATAGTGGACAATGTGTATGTAAGAAATGATATATATTCAGAATTAAATAATAACTTTAAAACAGGAATAAGAAAATTGGTAAAATATGCACAATTTGATGATAGTAAAATATAGAATTAAATAATTATATATAAAGATATTAAATATAATTATTATAAAATATAATGAGTGAAATCACTGCAATAGTAAATGTTTTTAGACGTCCGCATATATTAAAGGAGCAAATACAAAGTATAATGGAACAAACAGTGAAGCCAAAACAAATATTTATATGGAATAATGGTAACAAAGAAGTAGATTTAGAAGAGTATAAGAATGACCCGTATTTTAAAGTGTTTGATAATAATTATAATTCAGGTGTATGGTCAAGATTCATTATAGGATTTTTGGCGGAAACAGAATATGTGTGTGTATTTGATGATGATACGATTCCTGGAAAAAAATGGTTTAAAAATTGTATAGACTGTATGAATACGAAAGAAGCATTATATGGAACGGTAGGTGTAATATTTAAAGACTCAGATAAATACGAGCATAAAGAAAGATATGGTTGGGTGAACCCGATAGAAGAAGCGATGCCGGTAGATATAGTAGGACACTCCTGGTTTTTTAAGCGTGATTGGTTAAGTTATTTAACTAGGGATAGGCTTGAAAACAATACTTATTTTTCTGTAGGAGAGGATATGTATTTTTCATATATGTTACATAAATATGCAAGTATTTCAACATATGTTCCCCCCCATCCAAGAAACGATATAGATATGTTTGGTTCAAACCCGAATACCGGATATAAATATGGGTGTGATGGAAATACAGGTTCAAATATAAAAAGTACTTTTAATGATGCATATACAGGACTCCAAATGGGGGGTTTTACAAATTTGGTAAAAAGAGTAAATGCAACAAGTATAACAGATTTGGATATGTTTTTGAGAAAAATGACAAATATGGAACCATTTGCCTTGATTCGTCCAGCAGATGGAGAATATCAAGTATTGCAGGATAATACATTAACAAATATTGACAGATGGACTTTTGTAAAAGGGGGGAAATTAAAGACCGATTTAGATAATGGGATAAAGATGGCATCTAAACACAATTGTTATGTAGGTATACCTTGTGAATGTTGTAGTTTAGAAATGGGAAGATGGTATATAAATAAGTATAAAATGGAACCAAAATACATAACATTTGCAAATATATTTGTGAACAGGAATTGGAAAACATGGATAGCATACATTTTGAGTAATCGTATTCAATTTACTTTTATAGGTCCAAACAAACTGCCAGCAGAGTTTAGTGTAGAGAAATATATAAATATTCCGTTGTATCTTGTAAATAGTTGGGATACAGATGGTGATAACTTTATTAATATGATATTAAAAGAAACACAAAATTATAAAAGGAAAATAGTAATGTTTGCTGGAGGACCAGTGTCAAAAATAGCTATATCAAGATGTTGGGAAAAGAATCCACATAATATATATTTAGATGTGGGATCAAGTTTGGATTATTTTATGAAGGGAAGTTCAAACCGTGTATATACAAAGGATGAAAATCTATTATCAAAGAAGGTATGTGGGTTTTCATCAAAGATGATTACAATATAAAGATAAAATATTATAAAATATTATAATAAAATATTTTATATGATTACGAAATATGCAATAATTTTTGGCACGCGTCCTGAATATTTAAAAGTGAAATCTATAATCGATGAATGTAAAAGGAGAAGTTTAAATTATAAAGTAATTTATGTAAAACAACATATAAGTTTGGAAGAGGAATTAGAAGAACCAATTGAATATTTGGAAATAGAAAATCAGGATATAAATAGATTGCAAACAATAGGATATGAAATATTAAAAAAATTACCGAACTTTATAAGTGATATAAGTGATATAATAGTTCAAGGAGATACAGCTACCTCATATTATGCAGCTATAACCGGATTTCAGATGAAAAAAAAGGTTGTTCATATAGAAGCAGGTTTAAGAACCTATGATTTACAACGGCCTTTTCCTGAAGAAGGATATAGACAAATGATTTCACGAATAGCAGATGTAAATTATACACCACATCAGGATAGTGCATATATTTTGGAAGAAGAGAAAGTAGGAGGTCGGATAGTAAATGTAGGAAATACGATATTAGATGTAATAAAAACTTATAATTTATCGGTATGTTTAAAAAATATAGTGATAATAACTTTTCATAGAAGAGAAAATTGGAATAAAATAGATGAACTGTTAATAGGTTTAAAAGAGTTAATAGAAGTTACTCCTGAAATACAATATTTATGGTATTTACATCCAAATCCTGAATTACAACAAAAAGTGAAAGATGGAATAAAAAATATGAAAAATGTAAAATTAGAAGGGCCTTGTAATCATTACAATTTCAGTAAACAAATAGCGGAAAGTAAATGTATGATAACTGACTCGGGTGGAATACAGGAAGAGGCATCTTTTATGGGAAAGCACTGTATCGTGTTGAGAAAATCAACAGAGAGATATCATATTCCGAATAAGTATCTAACTATATGTGGTAATTACAGAAAATTAAAAGAAATGTATAATAAAATATCAAAACAAATAGAAGAGCCGTGTTATGTATATGGAAAAGGAAACAGTGCAAAGCAAATAATAGATGATTTATTATCAAACGAATAAATATGTTGTAAATAACTATATAAATTTAAATAGTATTTATAAGTAATGGAGGCATATATACAAGAGAAATCAAATTATGACATAAAGTTTGTGTATAATTTTCAATTGGGAGATGGGGGGTTAGGTGATTGTTTAAAATTCTTTATGTATTTATTAGAAGTGTGTATTGAGAATAAAATAGATTTATATTATTTACAAAATAATATACCAATAGAAAAGTATATTAGATTGAGAAATAATGAAATGTATAAAAAAGTAGATGATATAAGAATGAAAACAATATATAGTTTAGAAAATTTTTTAAATATAAATTTATTAGCTAAAAAGGGATATTATATAGTTACCCCTTATATATTGTATAATGTATTTAAGTTTGATAATTTAAAAATTCCAATAGAAGAGGTTTTTGAATTTGATGAAGAAATAAAAAGAAATGCAATTAAATTATTAGATACAAAAATAGAAGAATATATAAGCTTGCATTTAAGATTAGGTGATAGATTTTTAGAGATAGAAGATAAAAAGTATGTATTATGTCCGAATGATGAAAGAGTATTTTCAACGAATAAAATGGAAGAATGCATAATAAAAAATCAAGATAAAAAACTGTTATTTTTTTGCGATAATGAAAATTACAAAGAAATGATAAACAAAAAATACAATAATGTCTTAATAACAAAGTCAAACATAGGACATACAAGTTTTGCAAATACCTCTGATATACAAATAAAAGATACAATTACAGAATTTTATTTATTAACAAATTCCAAAAAAATAATAGCAATATCCCGTTCTGGATTTTCAATAATAGCATCAAAATTTAAAAATATAGTATATGAAGAATTATTTTAAACAAATATATAATTGAAGAAATTATATATTTACGTAAATCCAACTAATTACACCCTTGAATATTTAAAACGCCGTTTTAACTAACAAGGGTTTGGGTCTGAACCCGGTAAAATCAATAGTAAGGAGTTTCACCTTACGATGGTCCAACTGTAAATCCAACTTAAGTATCAGCGACCCACTTCCTTAATCGCATACAGGTTTCTTTACTTTATTGGTGGAGAACGAAATGAGTAGGTATTTGATATGCGATTCTTTTTGCTTTTATCGCTCACGCACATCACCTAAATCCAGTAAAACAGGAGAAGCAACCCCATTATTCTTCATTATTGCTTACTATGATTAGTAGTATTCCTTTATATTAGTTTGTAATATAATAACAGGCGTTTTAAATCTTCAAGGGTGTAATAGGTATCTTTATATTTTTATTCTAAAAAGTTTCGCAAAAAAGTTTTCATTTTCTTTTCACAGGCGTCCATCGATACATTATCTATAATATAGCTTCTTGGTTGATAATAGATTAACTTGGAAATAAAGAGTTTGAGAAGTTCACAGAATTCAGTAACATGATCGGTTCGTTCCCCGCATCTTGCATCCCAATAAGGGAGGCAAGTTGCATAACAGTTGGGGTATTGTTGTCCAACTTCCTGATTCATTGTTACAACATCCCAAACCAAGAGAGGAACATTAGCAGACAACGCTTCTTCTAATGCAAATCCTTGGCTTTCGTGTCGTCCAATCCAAATCCCGAATTTGGCTTCTTGTTGTAAAAATCGAATATAATCTGTTTCTTCATATTCAATTCCGTGATAAAAAATAGTATATTCAATATCATTGAGTGTTAAGTAATTTGTGACAAATGCCAATTCTTCTTGTTTTCTGGATTTAAAATAAATCATTACTTTTTTCCTGTCATTAATATGTTTAACAGGTTTGTAAAGTTTAGTGTCAACGCCAAATGGCATGACTTGAAAATTGACCTGTTTACAGCAGGGGAAGGTTTTCCAGTGTTGTATAGGCCACATACTGGGTTGTAAATACACGGCATTGGGATAGGCAATTTTTTGCATATCTTGTTCTTGTGGAAAAACCGAAAAGTGTGGTCCAAACATAAATTTTTTATTAGGATAGTGTTGAACATCATATGGCACACTGGGGCTATAAATAATATCAAAGTCGTCAACCGAAAAATCATATAATTGTTCTAATTTTGCAATAGTATCGGTTTCTCCATCCACCTCAATTTCCGTAATGTCATAACATTTATAAGAGGTAATTGCATTGTAGTTTTTATAATGTATTCCGTTGTTTAATAAAAGAAATTTCATATAAATGACATAGATATATAGTTTTAAATGTTTTTAATGAATATAATATTAGTAACTTCAATTATAAATACACCACAAACACCATTAAGTTACACAAATATTCGTAGTGTATATAACAGACAAGAACGGTTTGATCATATGAAACATACAATAAAGAATGTAAAAGAAAAGATACCAAATAGTTATGTAGTATTGGTAGAATGTTCTGAATTGTCGGAAGAAGAGAAGGCTTTTTTTTATTATAATGTGGACTTATTTGTAAATATATATAATAATGAAGAAGTGAGAGAAATGATTTACTCTGCATCAAAATCATATGGAGAGGGGATGATGACAATACATGGCATCCGTTCGTTGTTGAAACAGCCGGTGCAATGGAATAATTTTTTTAAAATAACAGGTCGTTATTGGCTGTCGGATAATTTTAATTTTGAAAAATATAATAATGATTACAGTATGGTGAAATGTATCGAATCAGATAAACAAAATGTATATACTTGTTTGTATAAATTAAATAGATCCGTATTAATTCGTTGGTATTATTATTTACAGAAACAAGAGAAATATTTCCAAGAATGCGCAAATTATGAAATAATCTTTGGTAGATTTTTGGAAAAGATACACGAAAACAAGCGTTTTATAAAAAACTTAGGAATAAGCGGGTTTGTGGCTACGACGGGGGATTTGATAACTGCTTAGAAAAATTGATGTTGATATGTTTAATTTATAAAGGTATCAAGATGACATTTTACAAACCAACCATATTGTGTATTCCAAAGGTAGACAATAGTATTAAAAATGAAGATATATTTAAAAAATTGGTAGGATTAAACATCGGCTATATTTATAAAATTTTTGACAAGCCGTTTTCAAAACAGGAAAATTACAAGACATTGTTTATAAAATTTTCTTGGAATACAAAGAATGAGAACGCAATGTATTTAAAAAACAAATTATTAGAAAAAGGTTCTCTGAAGTTGGTGTATAACGCTCCTTGGTATTGGAAAATAGTAGAATCTAAAAAATTGATTTCTGATACATAATAAAAGAAAAATACACACAACAAGAAAATGGCGTCACTACCAAAGCTTACGCAAACGGAATATAAAAATAAGTTAATGAATTATAAATTTTTAATGAAAAAGTTCATAGTGACTACTCGTTTTACGAATGAAACGTGGACAGAGAACAACAAGTATCGAAAAGAACAAACACATAATGGGTGTGTATATTGCTCGCCTGATCCAATAAGTGCAAAAATAAAAAGAAATAGTATATTGTTTGTCTTGGAGATGAACAATGAAGAAAATAGTATATTGGGTATAGGATTAATTAAAAATAATCCTATCATAAATAGTTTTCAAGTATATAATGAGAAGAACTACAATCGATATGTATATTTGGGGGAACATAGAATAGATAGAAATGAAATGGATGTCCAAGAAGAACTAATTATGAAAGCATTTGATATATTATGTTTTACAGGAAATAAACATATGAAGCGTGGTCAGGGATTAAAGTGTTTCCCTTTAGAAATGTTATTTAAAATAAGTGAAAAAGTCGATTTAGTAGAATTTATTTCGTGTATGTTTAAAAAGAGAATTAAAAGCAATACTTAAAAAACGGTTTAAATGAAGTATATACATTATATAAATAAGGTTTTTTAATGTCAAAGAATATTTATGATATTGAGGATTATACGGATCAAGAATTGTATGAAATATTGGACTTAAACAACCCGAGTGATAGAGAATTAGAGGCAAAAATATTGATGATGATACATAAATACGAGAAAAGTCAGGCGAAATCAAGTAAAAAGTTGGTGAGTTTTTTTGAAGAAATTTATACTCATTTTTTTGCAGATTCAGACGATGAAGAAGAAGAAAATACATTAATAGAAAATTATAGTAATAGAAAACTGACAGAAGAACAAACTATGGAAGTGGGTAAAATGGACGCAACATTAGATAAAATGAAATCAGAAGGAAAAATAAAGTTCGATGCAACTATAAATACATTAACCGATGCTTCGTTATCTGAAGTAATAGACGAAAAAGAGAAAATGGATGCTGCCATAGCCGGGGGGTCGAACTTATATAATCCAACAAAAACAAATGTATCGCAACAAGACAAGTTTGTAAAAGAAACGACAAGCGATAGTCAACAAAAAGAAGTGTATACAAAAGAGTTAACTTATGCGGGTGGTGTATTAAATCCAATATTAAAACAAACAAAGAAAAGAGTAATAAGTATTGATAGTCAATATAGAGCAGATAAAAGAACCTTTCCAACCGAATTTACTTTTGATTTATCAGAACCGTTGAAAGATGTAGTTTCGTTAAAATTATATTCAGTGCAAATTCCTTTTACGTGGTATACAATATCAAAAACATATGGAAGTAATTTTTTTTATATAAAAGGAAACAGTCCAGGTATTCAAGATAATGAAACTCACGATATAAAAATAGATATATCTGCGGGAAATTATACTCCAACACAATTAGCAGACAATTTAAATGATTCCATTAATAGAGAAAAACAATTGTATACTGATATAAATTTTAACGATACAGATGTGAGTTATAACCAATTTACTTCATTGTCACGAATAAACTTAGATATAAATAAAATATACAATGAAAATAGTTACTATGTGGAATTTCCAGTGACTGATATATTGGACGCAAGTTTAAGTCCTTATTTGAAGGATTCGTTAAGAAATCAGACAATTCCTGCATATTTGGGATTGCAAGCACAAACATATTACCCAAATGTAATTAAGACAACACCTGGTGCAGCACCAGCAGAGAGTGATCTGTTTTATGTAACAGAAACAAATAGTGTAGATATGAGCAAAAACAATTATTTCACCGTATATAAATACATCAATACATCTGATTTTAGTTTAGATGTAAGTAACAATAGTTCAATCGTAGATCTAAGTTTTGATATAAGTATGTCATTAGTAACAGATGTCTCTTACACTCGTGCTGTTATAATAGCAGATATAAATAATCAAATAATGAACAATTACTATTTAACAGATTCTTATTTAAAACAAACTTCTGTTGAAGAATATAACAGTAGCACAGATAGCTACTATGAAATGAAACTAAAACCAAATAGGAACACAACAAACAACAGTGAAAACTCTAAAATAGCAGTATTGTTTCCGGAAAATGTAAGTAATACAAATATGTGGTACGGAACAAATTCTTGCGTCGGATTTGACGATAGATTAATAGAATTGAATGATATAATAAGTGAAAAACCAGCCATTGTACAAAATGATACCTTTATACAAAAATCAAGTAATCAAAATGATGAATTACAAGTGCATTTTACGCCAACAGCCCCGCAATTTAGAGTAGATCCAAGTATGAATGATCTAAGTTTTAGTATTCCTTATTCCACAAGCGGTTATTCAGCGACCGAATTTTTAAGCTTATTAAATACGACAGTAAAAACAATACCAGATATAAGTATAAATTTTAATTATGATACATCGAATGAATCCATCGATTTTACAACGGTAAATCAAGATCCTTCCGGAACATATGCATATCTAAATACTTCAAATGTATTTAATTTTAAGTTTGATATAACGACGGATATATCAATGTCTAACTATGAAATAGATTTTCAAAATTCAATCTTAGTTGAAAATATAACCTTGGACAATTTCCCTGAAGAATTAAAAACGATAGACGCGCCAACTGCTTTGCTTGGGAAAGATTTAAATACAACATATACATTTACCGCGTGGGATGCTACAACGAAGACAATAGATAATAACATACCAATTTTCACAATAAAAACAACGGCGAATGCAACAAATATTCAAGCCACAGCAGATGTGTCAGATAGCTATCTTGTATATTCGATTGATAAAGACAGTTCAAGCACAACAAGCACAAGTAGTTATACCGCGTGGCAACATAAAATAAATAAATCAATAGCAAGTTTTGTAGATCCAAGTAGTAATTTACAATTGTTTACTACGTCAAATACCAGAACAAAAGATGGAGAAATTATTAGCACAGATGATGATGGCAATCCTTTATATTTTGGTCCAGCGTATAAAGAAGTTTCTTCTGAAAGTGAACAATACAATGATATAAGTTTTAATATACAAATTAACAAAAAGTTATCGGCAACGCAGTATAATGTTGCATTTTATGATATATCATCTAATAGAGTAGAAAGAAATATCGATTTTAATGGTGATAATACTTGGAGGGATGCATTATATATAGACGAGGGATTTTGTGTAACGAGTTTATCGGATGATAGTTCGTATAATTTGTTTAAATCGATTCCTTCAGACGGTAATGTGGAAAATTTTACTAACAGTTCCGCTGAAACAATAGGAAAAATAGATGCGTCGGGGTGTTTTACTGCAATTGGAAGAGATGTATTAGCTGCAACAAATTACTTAACAATAGTAAAAAATAAAAACGATTCGATTAAAATCATAGCAGAAGAAAATGGGGTAGTGTCGCAAGGCGGAGAAAATAATATTGAATTACAATTACCTTCTGGTTCATATACGAGATCTTCGTTATTAATAGCTATAAATAATGCAATCAGCACAGCAAATACAAATAGTTCAGCGACTAAAGTGACAGGCGGATTTGAAATAATAAGTAAAAATTCATTATCTTACTTAAATATAAATTTGACCATTTTGCGCAACTATACCCCCCGCGATTTTAAAATAGTTTTTTATGATGAAGTAAGTTTTGCACAATGTTCTGCAGGTGCTTCAAGTGTAAAAAACACCACTTGGGATTCTACATTAGGATGGGTATTAGGGTTTCGAGAATATACAATATATGATTTAAGTGCAATCGGAATAAAAACAACCAGTAATAATATAGAAATACTTGGAGACACGGGAGTAAGTACACAGTTATATAACTATTTTTTATTGTGTATTGATGATTACAACCAAAATCATTTAAATGATGGATTAGTAACAATTACAGATAGAGATACAAGTATTCCACTTCCTTCCTATGCAATCAAATCTGAATTTCAATGTGATCCAGTAACTGGTGAAACAATATATAATGCAAGTTCTGGATTAACAGGAAAACAGGTATATTCTGCTATGGAAATATATAATTCAAAAAATGCAACCTCGTCGATCGGCACCTCTGTAAGCACAAAGAGTTATGGTGCAGGTCCTTTTGTAAAAGATGTATTTGGTATTATTCCATTAAAAGTATCCAATTTAGTATCAGGATCGGCATATACAGAGTTTGGTGGAACATTACAAAATCAAGAACGAAACTACTTTGGTCCAGTAAATCTAAGAAGGATGACAGTACACTTGCGGACAGACCGTGGAGATTTGGTAGATTTAAATAATGCAAATTGGTCATTTTCATTAATCGCAGAGCAATTAAATAATAATCCAGCATCCTAATTTATTTTTTATAGGAGAAAATATGTATAGTATATATAATGTCTCAAAGTGATTATTTAAAACATAAGAAAATGTCACATAAATTGAATATAGATCATTCTACAAACGATCCAGCAGTGTTAGATTCGCAAGAATATGTGAATTATCGTTCATATAACTTGAACAATACGATAATAAATACAAAAACGATTGACAATAGAATAACTCCTTCTGGAAAACAAATAATTTATGGAATGGAAGTGTCAACAACAAATTGTCCTACATTTATCGATTGTTCAAACACACAATTACGACCAAATAGAGTGTTGAACTCGGCTGGGAATTTAGACGGTTGTGTAAATCGTTCTTTTCAACCATTGAATTGGTGGGATAAGAAGAACATGAAGACAACCGAAAATATATGTTTAGCCAGAAATAGCAGGATTATAGCTCGCAGAGTGGACTGTAGCTATAATACAGACATTTAAAGAACATAATACAGAACTCGTATAATAAAATCTACTATTAATATATAATGGATGTTCCTAAGATGAATGCCAATATGGAAGGCGGTAAGAGAAAGACTGTCAAGGGAAAAAAAAGAGTAAGAAAAACAGCTAAGAACCAGAATAAATCTAACAAAGGAAAATTACAAGCGTATTGTGTAAAGTGCAGAAACAAAGTTGATATTCAAAAGGGAAAGCAAGTCACTATGAAAAACAAAAGAAAAGCAATGAAAGGAGTTTGTGCCAAGTGTGGAACAAAGGTTTTCAGAATTATGTAAATCATATTGTAAATAATTACATTATGATTAGTATTTTATTTATTTAACAATTCAGCAAACCAAATATCGTATTGTTTCATTTTTTCTTTCATCACTTTATTTTCGTTTTGTAAGCTTTCTATTTCACTGGAAAGGGTTTTGACAGATTCTACCAAATAAGGAACAACCCCGTTATAATTAATAGATTTGGTATAAATTCCTTTTTGCGACTTTTCTTGAGCGGTAGATACAATTTCGGGCATAATCTTTTCAACATCCTGTGCAATAAATCCTGTGTTAAGATTATTACTTGTCTCTTCGGTCCAGGTGAATTGAACTCCTTGTAATTGATTAATTTTTGATAATGACTCATTAAGTGGGGTAATATTGTTTTTCAAACGAGCATCAGAAGTAGCATTAAAGGAAGTAGCTTCAAATTGTCCGGAACTATTTATGTTGGCTTTATCTACACCTGCTATTTGGAAATAAATTAAACTACTTGGTGCGGGAGAATCTAAGTATACATTATTACTATCGGTATAAAGTTTAAAATATCCTGTTCCTTGTTTATGATAAATACCTTGTCTATTTATTTCGGTAAATCCGGTTGTTCCAGTAATAAATTGTGCTATGGGTGTATAATTGGTGGTTGTATCTGTGCCTATGAGTAAAACAGGATCAACGCCTGTTGGGTGAGTTACAATAGTTGCATCCGTAATTTTACTATTAGCAATATTTTTTGTAATATAAGTGTTTCCACCGCAACTTAAATCGCCGACTATGTGTGCAGTTCCACCACAGCTTAAATCGGCGTGCATAATTACTTCCGGATATGTTGAATCGACCGGACTTTGTCCACCTAATACAATTTGATTGGACCTGATAATTTGGGCATTGTTTCCAACAGCAGTGCTATTAACAATTTCATTAGAGGTAGTGTTTAGCGAGCTAAATGCGGTTTCAATGCCAGATGCTGCACCTAAGAAAGTATTATAACCTCCATAACTTAAACCAGATCCTGCGTTATCGCCTATTGCTGAATTACCGCTTGAATGTTGAGAGCTATATGTATCACTTCCAGAAACCAAAGAGTTTCCAATATAATCTTGAAAAGTTTCATTACCAATAACTGTGAAATTACTTCCATATTGAAAATTTGTTAAGGAGTCCATACCAATAAACGTATTATCAGAGCCCCATTTATAATTACTAATAGGACTACCGATAATAAGAGGTCTGCTGACATTTTCAGTAAGTTCAGCAGTAAGAGATTCTGACTTGGGTCCTCTATGAATTAATATACCTGAAACATCAAGTAACGCAGCAGGTGTAGAATTTGCAATACCTACAAATCCTGATTTATCAATAATCATATTTAAAGAACCATCTGTAAAAAATTGCAGTTGATCGTTATCGGTTCCGGCATTAACTTCCGCTGTAATAAAAGTGTCTTGATCCACATCGATGACGCCGCCAAGAGATCCCCAGGCGGGTCCAGCTCCATAACCTTCGAATGTGTCTTGTTCTGTATTATAACGTATATATCCTTTGTAGTCAACGTGATTTACGCCATCTTTCTGAACGTTGGGTCTTTGTGCGGTAGTTCCAGCAGGAACATGAATAGCATCTGTGCACCCACTTAAATCAAGAGAAACGGCAGGTGTAGGAGTTGCAATACCTACAAATCCTGATTCATTAATAATCATATTTAAAGAACCAGCTGTAAAAAATTGCAGTTGATCGTTATCGGTTCCGGCATTAACTTCCGCTGTAATAAAAGTGTCTTGATCCACATCGATGACACCGCCAAGAGATCCCCAGGCGGGTCCAGCTCCATAACCTTCAAATGTGTCTTGTTCTGTATTATAACGTATATATCCTTTGTAGTCAACGTGATTTACGCCATCTTTCTGAACGTTGGGTCTTTGTGCGGTAGTTCCGGCAGGAACAAGAATAGCATCTGTGCACCCACTTAAATCAAGAGAAACGGTTGGTTCACTGTCTGCAGTTCCAGACCCAGAAGGTCTTATTGAAATATTATCTCGAACAAAGAGTCTTCCTGCTAAGGACATATCTTCAACAACAGACAAGAATGAATAATTATTAACAGTGGTTTGAATAATATTGTTTTCATTATATTGTTGAACGGAAAGGTTTCCATTAATTTGAACATCTTTTTCAACATATAAATTGTTATTTAAAGAAACATCACCATCTATAAAAAGTCCAGTGTTGATTCGTTGCATAACATCTTCTGTATAATCATTATGATTTGTTCCTGTCCAGGAAGGTTCTCTTATTAAAACATGACTCAAATCAAAATTAGCAGACTGCATTACAAAACTGCCATCATAAATATTTCCACTGGTAGTGGTAGTAAGAGTGTTGACTTCTCTGAGAACCATTAGTCCTGTAATAATTCCGTCGTGTAAAATACTATTACTGGAATCTATTTTTAAAATATTTTGTTCCCCCAAAGTAGAATCTCCAGTGGGAGATTTAAATAAATAACCGGTTCCGTCTCTTGATGATTCAATAAAGCCTGCGTCAGATTGATTGTCTGATTTAATTTGTATTCCGCATCCTTTACCTGAATTCTTTTCTGCTCCATCAACCGCATTTAAGATAACATGTGTAGAATTAATAATAAGTTCTTGCTGACTTTTAAATTGAACTGAACTTCCATCAATAACAACTATATCATCCCCGCCACCAATAAATATCTTGTGTCCTTTGTTTTTATAAATACTGTTATACGAAAATGGATTACCAATATTAATATGATAAGATTGAGCATCATTTGAAGAAGATGGATTTGTAGCACCAATGTTAATGACTTTATAATTTTCAGAAAGATCTCTTACTCCTAATGTAGTATCTCCAATATTAGTAAACAATTCTTCGGGAGTAAGACACTCGCCAATATGAATATAACTACTATCTGTGCCAAGTTTAAAATCATTTGTATCTGTATCGACCTTCGTGGCGACAATAGTGCCTTTATGGAGAATTAAATCTCCGGTAGCTGCTATATTACCAGAAACTTCCAATACAAAATTTTCTGTATTGTGAAATAAAGAAGGCATTGTCAAATATTCAATTCGACTTGTCCCTGTTCGTCCCGTTGTTTCAAGAGTATCAGAAAGAAAGGTTTCAATATTATTAGCAACAATGTAATCGCCATTATTTGTCATAAACACACTAATAAGATTATTACAAATATCTTGCACCAAATTGTCTGTTCCGCCAGATGAAATAATAGAAGAAGGAATAAGGTTCCAACTGGAATCATTCGACCAGTCGTATGAATATAAAACAGTGCCTCTTTCGCCGACAACAATAGCGTTGCTTGTATCTACTAAAAACGCTTTATTTAAGCTAACATCTCCAATATTGTTAATTAAATTTACCGAAATATCGGACCAATTAGTTCCGTCGGTGGTAGTAGAAATGAGATTCTCGCCAACAGCAATAACGTGGGTATCATTTAACACATTAATGTCCCGATAATGTAGTTGTGTTATTCCACTATTTGCTGGAAGATCAGCTATTTTTCTTGGATAGCTACCACCGACGGTTAGTTGAATAATAGGGGTCGATATGTTTATTTTATCTATACCTGTCTCGCCTGCAATATACAAATATTGTCCGCTTGTATCTGCAGCAGTAATAGAAACAATTCGCGTATCATCGGAAATCAAATCTCTCGATAATATATTTCCGGTATCGTCATTTTTAATGGTTAGTGCTGCATTTTCACCAGTAGGAAAAGAAATAAGGGTATCAATTGTATTTGTAGAAATATCAAAATATTTAATTTTGCTATAACCAACCCCAGATTCGTTATAAATATTAAAAAAGCGATGAACATCATCAGTATCTAATGTTTTGATACAGCCAGACAATGCCGCAGTTGTAAAAGTATTTGTAATATCGTCAAATAGAACTTTTAACCAATCTTTACCGCCATTTTTTGTCATATAGGCAGTTTTTTGATCACCGGCTATAATACCATAATTAAGATCACTCAAAAAACATTCAAAAAACGAAATAGCATTTGTATCTTCTGTGCCTGGGTCGGGCTCGTTACTGTCTTCTTGTTCATATACATCAGATGTTGTCCAAGTTTTACCGCCATCACTTGTAAAAATAATGGTTTGTGTATGTTCAGTTTGTTTAGAACTATTAGGAGAACCGCTTGCAATTCCTGACAAAGGATAAGAACGAGAAAAATGCATATGTTTATATTCAAAATTAGAGGTAGCTACCGACTGAACTTCTGTATTATTAACATGCATAGGACCATTTACATCAAGAACATATTTATCGGTTAGAGGTTTCAGTGTATTAATTCCATAAGTGCTTCGTTTATTGTGTCTCTGTGTTCCAGACAATATCATACTATTAGGTGTAAATCCATTACTAAGATCAGTGATTCCAAACACGGCCATGCTTTGATTACTATCTTCTGGATAGATACCTCCTGTAACCTGTGCTCCTTTCCCTGTAGCAGAAGATACAATTCGTAGATTGCTATTATTTGAAGGATCTACACTGCGTATAACAGCGCCGTTGCCTGTGCTGACATCCTTTGTATAAATATCAGGTAAATAAGTGCTTGCCTTATTGCCATAAATAGTGAGGGTTTCGTCATACATACTGGAAGATGACAAATCTATGCCTGTTGGAGCAATATTAAGAATAGTATTCAAGTTAAATCCCCCGGAATTAAATTTAATCAATCCGTCATTTGTGGCATTCAGCTCAATTAGCCCACCTGAAGCATTAAATATAAGAGCGCCGGAAGAAGATAAAAAGCCTTTTTCGTGATTAAGACTAAATTCGGCACCGATGTTTTCGGCAGAAACAGAAGAAATGAGTCTAAAATCCCCTGATGCTCCAATCGAAAATAAACCATTAGCTGCTTCCATTCGTAAAAATCCGGTAGAAGAGTCTACTAAGAAACTGGAAGAAGTATCAATAATAATAGAACCGCTGGATTCTAATACAACTCCACTACCGTCTAATTTCATATTAACGCCCGAAGTATCCACAAAAAATGTGCCTGCGCTAATATCAATGGTATTACTGGTGCGTGCTGTTAAATACCCTCCAGAAAGGTGTTTTATATAAGCGGTAGGGGTATTTAATACATTTGTGCTTGTATCATCAATGCCGCCATTAAAAAATTTCATATTTGATTCTTCATTACTTGCATCAAATACAATACCCATTTTATCTTGGGTTTGTGACATTATACTTCTTATGTATGTGCCACTTGATTCCACCGTTAAAATATCTGTAACGTTTGATACATCACAAGAAATATGAAAAATACTTTTCGGATGTAATATATTAACTCCAATATTGGATACATCTCCTGCAATATATGCGTGACTTGTATCCAATGGTAAAGTGAAACTAATATCAACGGTAGATAGGTCTGACGAGGGATCAGTCGAGAAAAAGAACAACCGTTGGTTTATATAGGTATTTCCATTTACATAAATATCCCTTTTCGTGGATAAACTATTTCCAATAATACAATTATTTCCAGATTGTAAATCATTACCAGCTTTAATATCAACAGTTACCTCCAAAGTACCTGAGAAAGTTTGTTCAGCTGGAGTAGTGCTTCTTGATATAAATTGATCGGCAATGATTGCAGATGTATTAACTATATTAAAACTATTAAGTTTTGAAACTCCGCCGTATTTTTTCCAACTTCCATTCGACATAATATTTATTTATATATATATAATTATTATGTATTATTATATATTTGTTTAAACCTTTGTTCTAAATTACTCGTGACAAACCTCAAGACAAAAAGAAAAATCAAGACCGTTTAAATCGACTGAGTTGCCGTGGTCGTTTAATAATTGCACATTTATCTTTTGTAAATCAATTTTGCCTGTATACTTACGAGTATCTGTTAATAATGTTCCAATAACTTCTGAAGCAATGATTACTTCTCCGAAACTATAAGATTTGTGGTCTATGGAAATCCTGGCTAATATATTTTTATTTACCATAGAGGAAAAAAGGGGTGATGAAAAAGAGTTTTGAGACCCACTCTTGCTGTATTCGTCTAATGCTAAATATAAGTAGTTAGAACCGAACAAATTTAAAAATCCCTCGGAAGTAGTAGTAGCAGAGACTTCATAGCTTGTTTGTCTGAACCCAAGAATCCACCCTAATTTATATTTGAAATTATATTTATCTTTATTTCCATATTTATCCACATCAAAACTGACTGTGGTTGTTCCACTGCTTGAAGTAAAAGAAGATTTACTATTATTAGATAGAGCACAAGTTAAATTTTTACCGGTAAGAGCGGTGTCAATGGTAGTTTTGAGTGTAGAACTGGTATAATTACCGTCTGCAATAGTAATAAGAGAAGTAGTTCCACCTATAGTGACTGTAAAATAATTATTACCTAAATTTGCAGATATATTGTAATATGTTTTGGGTATTTCAATACTTGTTAATTTCAATTCTTTGATTTCGTTGACTCGTTCGGGTAATGTAATATTGAAATTAGCCGTGGACAAAGAGTTGTATTCTTCGCTATTCTTTGTATCAATGCTTATATATTTTTTTTTCGCATCTTTATGAACATTCGTCATTACCATGTGACTACCATATTGATTAGTAACTGGCTCATTAAATATTTGATTTTTATTGAAACCGCTCATTATATAATATATATACAAAGTAATATATTATAGTATTAGAAATCGTACGTTTTATCTTCGTGTGTTTCAGTCTTTAAAATGGCAGGATTTTCTTCATTATCTTTATTTTCCATACCTTCGTAAAGTCCTAAATTCTTAGTTCCACTTGTTACAATTAACCCACCGAAAAATAACAATAACATCAATAATAAAAGCTTGGTGAATTTATCCATATATATATGTTCATTACATTATTTTCCACAATTACACGGTTTTGTATTTTTTAATCGATCTAACATATTAATTTGAAGACTTGTTGTATTATAATACCGTTCTGTTTGGTCAATTGGTTGATTATTTTGTATAGTAATGGTGTTTTTTTTAGTTGGTCTTGGTCCATTGATAGGCGTCCGAGTAAATTGTAGATTCATTGAAAAATTGATACTATATATATATTTGATTTAAAAATAGAAAATAGAAAATAGAAAATAGAAAATAGAAAATAGAACATGAAGACAAAGAAAGATATACACGAATTCTATCAACAAAATGAATTATCACAAGAAAAGTTATTGGAATATATTGTGGACTTACATTATGAAATAGAACTGCTAAAACGGAAACCAACAGTAAATAAGACAATCCCTTCAACTATTTCTATACCCAATTCTCCGAATATGGGTTTCCAACAATATTTAAAAACACATTTACTTCCTAATGTTGAACAATATTTGAATGTTGTCTTTGAAAACGACTTGTATTCTGGAGTGAAACACTTATTTGATAATAACTTGATTGAAAATATGCCTATATTTTGTGAAAATAAGAAAGTAAATTCTATATTTTATATATTTGAAAATCAAGAATGGACAAAGCTAACTGCAGATCAATTTAAAAAAATAATTATTCATATTTTAAATGAATTTATCGTTATATTTAATACCAGCTGGATTCAGACAAATCAAACCAACTTATTACACGACCCCTCTTTTTACAATAAATATATGTTATATTTTGAAAAGATTGTAGGAACAAGTCAGATGCATCAAGAGAAAATCATTACCCGCGTAAAGAAATATTTGGGAGAGTTACTGAAACAGTAAAAATAATATACTGAAACAGTAAAAATAATATACTGAAACGATTTAAACTTTTTTTACTATAAGTAATATGAAAAAACAAACCGTAGGGTTACAGCGAAATACGATCGATAAATATTATACAAACCAGCATACCGCACAATATTGTATAGACAAATTAAGAGAAGTAATATCTTGTGAAAAAAATGATTTATTGATTGAACCAAGTGCTGGAAACGGTTCTTTTATAAATCCTATAAAAACACTTGGTGGCGACTGTTTATTTTATGACTTGCAACCAGAGCACGACGAAATAAAAGAACAGAATTATTTAGATTTAAATACAGACACTTTATGTAAACAATATAATCATATTCATGTAATTGGAAATCCTCCTTTTGGAAGACAATCCTCTCTTGCTATAAAATTTATAAAGAAATCCTGTGACTTTAGTAACACGGTATCTTTTATATTACCGAAAAGTTTTAAAAAAGAAAGTATGCAAAAACATTTTCCTCCCTTGTTTCATTTGATGTATGAGGGTGACATACCGGAAAATAGTTTTATTGTTAATAATTCGGTATATAATGTCCCGTGTGTATTCCAAATTTGGGGAAAAAAAACTACAGAAAGATCAATGCCGCCAAAATTAATTCCTCAACACTATCAATTCGTTAAAAAAAATGAGGCACCGGATATTGCTTTTCGAAGGGTAGGTGTATATGCTGGAAAAATTTACAAACAAATAGAAGACAAATCAGAACAATCCCATTATTTTTTAAAATTTGATAAACAATTGTCCGAAATAGGGTTCGCCGAATTAAATAACATCGAATTTGAAAGTAAAAATAACACGGTAGGTCCTCGTTCAATATCAAAGCAAGAATTAATACAAAGTTATAATTCCATACACATATAACAGTAACAGGAATATTCAGATGGCGAATCATTTTATGCATTCTGAATATAAAAAATTGATTTTTTATATTTAAAATAGTAAAACCATATAACTGTTGATTATGAGTGACTTTGAAAGAAAACCAGCTATCCCCGGAACAATTGATTATTTGTATTGGAAAAATTATCACGAACGAGATCAAAATGTAACATTTGAAGAGGGTCCGCATATTTATACAATTGCTGGTTACGAACGAGGAGACAGCACCTCAGTTACAACCTGGAACAAAAATCATTTCAGTGAGTTTGATCCGGAAACCGTAGCAGAAAAGATTATAAGCGGAAAAAAATGGGCAACTGATTCCACCTATAAATATTATCAAATGTCAAAAGAAGATATGATTGCATTATGGAAAAATAGTGGTAAGGAAGCCAGTGAATCGGGAACGAAACTACATAATGATATTGAACAGTATTTTAACGGTATGGAAGTATCGAATGATTCAATTGAATATACATACTTTTTGAAGTTCCGTGAAGATTATAAACATTTGACTCCTTATCGAACGGAGTGGATGGTCTATCATGAAGATTTGAAATTAGTCGGTTCTATTGATATGATATATGAAAACCCCGATGGCGATTTGGAGATTTATGATTGGAAACGCAGTAAAGAAATCGTGTATGATAATCAATATAATAAATTTGCCAAAACTGCTTGTATATCTCATCTTCCAGATACCAATTTCTGGCATTATAGTTTGCAATTAAATACCTATCGACGAATTATTCAAGAAAAATATGGGAAGAAAGTGGTCGGGCTGTATTTGGTTCGTTTTCATCCAGATAATGCTTATAAAACATATGATCGCATTAATGTGTCAATAATGGACAACGAACTGGATGAATTATTTGAACTAAGAAAAAAAGAATTAGAGAAATCAACATAAATACTATAAATGTTGCAAATATTATCACAAACATTCTCTAATTACAATAAACGATGGGCATTACCACATACATTTTTTAATTATAATAACAGCTGGGCACTGTTTTTTTCAGTTGTATATGGAAAACTATTATTTACTTCCTTAAAAAAAGGATTTTATAGGTTGTTTCCCGGTGTTTTGCCGAAAATAATAGCACCAAAGACAGAAATAGAGGTTTTTTGTGAAAATTCAAAAACATATTTTGATACTGCTATAAGTTCTCAAAAAGAGTTAAGCAAGAATATAGAAGATATATTTTATGACAAAGAAAAATACAATGCAACAATGAAAGAACAAAACAATTTCTTAGAGAACAAATGGAAAACAAGCGTGTATATGAAATATACTCCACGCGGGAATGTTATAATGTGTTATGATTCATTTAAATTAGGCTTTGTATATTATTGTGATACGAGTTTACCATATGAAATATTAAATTCGCTGGCCGCAGAATATGTGATAAAATACCATTGTTTAGATTTTTTTATAGATAACGAATATTATGAAAATAATAAAAGTAAATTAATCGATTTATATTTCAAAGAGGAAAAGAAAAAGAATGCAAATAAAGATACAGACAAACTACCGAAAACATCTTTATTACAGGAACATAGAAGTGTATTTGTAAAAAAAAAAATGGATAAAAGTAAAATAAAACAAGACAAAGCAACTACAGACAAGGAGACCGCAAACCATATTGCAAAAGAAATGTTTACAAATAAATTTATTAAAATGGGAAAAGTACATAATTTTTCATTTCTAAAAAAGGAAATTCCAACAAACGAAAATAATCATTTTAAGTCTTCGTGGACAAATACATTAAACGAAGAAGATAATTTACAAAAAAAAGTGTTTAATTATCGGGATTTTAAAAAGATGCAAAAATAATATCAATAAAAACTATACCCCCTGTTTGAACCGTTTACACCATACAAAACAGGTTTATTTTTCAACTATTCGTAATTTGTCTCGGGTAATTCTGGTATGATCCCCTTCACACAGTAAATCTCTTATATGATTGTTTTTATCATCACCAATTGACGGCCCATCTGAAGTAATTCCGTTATAATATCGCAAATGTTGTGATTCTGCCGAAGTTCCGCCTCCAAAAACCTCATTTTTGCTTTTCTTACCATATACACCGCGAACCCTTAAATAAGATACCGTCCAGTTCCACTTATACCAAATGGCCAATTCTAATTTATGTCTTATTTTCATAAATTTATTTCGTCTTTTTGTTTTTTCATTTTTTATAGCAATTAAGTCGGATCCAGTGTATCCGTTGTTATCATAACAATATTGGGAAATCTCATACTTCATATCGCACGGTAGCAGTAGCTTACTAATTATAATGTTCATATTTGGGTTGTATCTTTACTAATTGTATCTTCAAAGAATCAATTTTTTACATTTACGGGATGAAAAAATGATGTAAAAGAATATTCATTTCATTTTACGATTCCCAATTCCTGCCGCAATCTGCGTAAATTATGAGTGTTCTCTTTGTTTTTCTTGCCATTCAATAAACCCAATACTCTTTTCCAGTTGAAAAGACATTCCAAGAAGGTCTTTTGCAATTTCATATGCCTTCATTTCTTTTTCTGTTAACGTCGATAAATAAGTGTCCATTTGTGTTTGTAAATCGTCCATTATATATTTTATAGTTGTTATAAAATAAAATATATAATCAATTTTTTAGGTAGAACCAGCAAATGGTGTCTTTTTAACATTGAAGGGAATCAAGTTAGGGTCATTATCTGTGCATTTTTTGTTTAATTTATCAACCTGTTCACCGGAAGATATAGAACTATATGCAGAAACTGGTTTGGCAAAATTAAGTCTGGATAATATACTAACTTTTAAAGAAGTATTTGTGGAACAAGTGGTTCGATATTCATTTGTATCACACGCAATTGCCTTTTTCTTTAATTTTTTGGAATAATCCGACTGGTCTTGCATAGTGGGCTTTACTGTATTGCAAGGAGAACAATTAAAACGCTCGGCTAACATACCAGCTGTGGTTAATACAGAACCTTTTACCACAGTATTATCTTCTACATTTATCGATGAAGCAGACCGAACTATCGGACCAGTCGTATATGTTCCACAACATCCTCCATGTCCTTTTATTACTGTTCCTTTCATTGGTGTAAACGATAAGTGTCTGGATAATGATGTTTGTCCTACATAGCCTTGTAGCCTTCTGGTTCCATTTAAAGAAAATCCGGTTGGTTGATTTGTGCTTAAATTTTTATATGTTGCATCTGTTTTTCTTTTTAAAGCTACTATTGACATTATATATTGATGGCATATTTTAATCCCCATTATATATTTAAAATTGGTGGATATAATTGCCCATATTCATCGATATATCACCGCTAATAAATATTCTTTGATTTAATGATAAATCCTTTGCTACAAACAATTCTTCATTCATGGAGACATCGACTGTAAAATTGCTGGAACCAACGCCGCCGATAATTGCATTTTGAGGGATTGAGTCTGCTGCAATATTGGCTGGGTTCCAAGAAACATCGCCATACATATAAATATCTTTATTGAAACTTGCATCGCCCAATACTGAGAATCCATTATTGAAACTTGCGTCGCCCGATACAAAGAATGATGCATTGAAGCTCACATCGTCAGTCACAAACAAACGTTTGGTTATAGATGCATCTGTTGTAACATTTACTCCTTCACTTGCCACAATAGGACCGGAGAATGTAGTATTTACGCCCGTAGAACCTGCCGTGGTTAGTCCAGTCATTGTAGTAATGCTATTTTGATCAACAGTTAATACAGTTCCAGTTAATCCTTCACTTGCCACAATAGGACCTGAGAATGTAGTATTTACACCCGCAGAACCTGCCGCGGTTAGTCCAGTCATTGTAGTAATGCTATTTTGAGAAACAGTTAATACAGTTCCGGTTAATCCTTCACTTGCCACAATAGGACCTGAGAATGTAGTATTTACACCCGCAGAACCTACCGCCGTTAGTCCAGTCATTGTAGTAATGCTATTTTGAGCAACAGTTAATACAGTTCCAGTTACATTTCCTTCTAAATTCGCTACTAAAGTTCCAGTGGTTACCGTTAAATTCCCGGTGCTTGCACCAGTTCCAGTGGTTGTTCCTACTATGAATTTATCGGCACTTTCGTCCCAGCCCAAGAAAGCATTATCGCTATCTCCTCTTTCAATAATTATACCAGCATCGTTTGCAGGAGTTCCAGATGTTCCGCTTGATAATTCCATTAAACTATCAGTTACGGTTGTATTTGTAGTATTAATCGTCGTAGTTGTTCCATTGATTGTTAAACTTCCTGTTACAATCAGGTTACCGCCGACAGCTGCATCGCTTGTTACAGATAAACCAGTTCCGCTTGCTTTACTTAATGTTAATGTATCTGCAATATCAGCTGTGCTGTTTGCATCTAATGCGCCTGTCATTGTTGTTGTTCCTGTTACTGTTAAAATACCGCCAACTGTAGCATCGCTTGTTACAGATAACCCAGTTCCGCTTGCTTTACTTAATGTTAATGTATCTGCAATATCAGCTGTGCTGTTTGCATCTAATGCGCCTGTCATTGTTGTTGTTCCTGTTGCGGTTAAGCTTCCAGCTACGGTTAAATTATCGGCTACAGTTACTTCTGATGTGGTATGACCAATGGTAATAGGGACTGCAGATGTAGAAGTTCCTACTTTAATACCATTTGTTGTATCTGTGGTATCAATTGTGACAGCTGCTGTAGCATCTACATCATAAGTTGTTCCACCAAATTTAATACCACCAGCATCACTCTGGAAATCTATGGAACTTGCTGCTGTTCCATATTGATTATAAAACCGAACAGTTGAATTAGTGCCACCAGTTGCAATAACTTGATATGCATTAGCTGAATCAGAACTGGATAGAAATTCTATTTTTCCTGTTGAGTCAAGTAAAATTCCACCAGTTCCTCCTCTAACTATCATATCGGTGGCTCCTGTTTTATTACCTATTAACATATTTCTTGCAGATGCTCCTGACCCAATATTAATTGCACCTGTATCTGCATCATCACCAACATTAATGGCTCCGCCAGATGAATTGAGTGAAAGTGCTCCAGTAGCATCCAAATCAAGAGTTGTAGCTCCTGATATACTGGTTGCTCCAGTTCCTCCCAAAGACATTGTTGCTACACCGTCGGTTAAAGTTAAGGCACCGCCGGATGTTAATCCTATGGTAGTGGCTGCATCAATTGTTACTTGAGATCCTGCATTAAAATCAAATCCACCCGATGTAGAATTCATACTAATTGAATCTACTGCTGTTCCAGTTGCATTGGTTAATGCAATCTTTTCAGTTGCGGGTGTTGCAGAAGGAGCAATCTTAACAAATGTATCTGTTTTTCCTAATACTAATTCATTTTCATTGGCTACAAGAAATTTACCTCCGCCTGTAACAGCATCTAACTTAATCGCATCTGCACCAGTTCCAATTTGATTTGTTAAACTTATACCTCCGGCTGTACTTGTACTTTGATATAAACTAATACCGTGACCCGCCCATCCTATTTTCATTTCAGAACCATTTGCCTTTAAATGTGTTCCTCCCGCTTGTGAATCCAGTGTAATTGCGGTATCGCTTGTTCCAAGTGTATTTGTTACTAAAATGGTTTCACTTGTTCCTTGATTCGTGGTTAATGTAATTGCATCAGACTGATCAGTTTTGGATTCCATAAGAATTTGACCACCAGAAATATGTACATATTTGTCTGCAGCTGCATCAATATCTACACCGCCGGCTGTTGCTGTAATTGCAATTGCTGCGATGTCGGTTCCATTTGTATTTACAATGCGAATATCTTCGTTTCCAGCAGTTGCGGAAGCAGCTACCTTTACATACGCATCTAATCCGGCATTTCCAAGAGTCAAATCATTTCCATCAGCCACTTTCATTACAATTGCTCCTGCGCTTGTTACATCAAGACCTGTGGTTCCATCGTGACTAATTGTTACATCGTCATCAAGACCAAGTGTAATCTTGCTGTTATCTGAATTCAACTTCAAGTCGTGGTTCATACTAATATCGCCGTTGTTTCCAATAATCATTCGTTGACCACCTGCAGTGAAGAATTGTAATTGATCGTTGTCATCATTGGCCGCGGTCTCTGCCTTAATATATGTATCTTGATCCACATCAATAACTCCGCCCAAAGACCCCCAAGCATTTCCTGCACCATAGCCTTCGAATTGATCGGTTTGACTATTATAACGAATTACGCCTCGTTCTGTGGATTGAGGTCTTTCGGATGTAACACCGGTGGGTAATTTCACTGCATTATAAGAAATATCTCCCTCAAAGCTCTTAGAACCTACAATATTAATTTGATTGCCCATTAATTCGTGGTTTACACATTGATAATATAACACACTGGGTGTTCCCATTGAAACATCGATCTGTGTATATGCTCCGGTCGTTCCTGCTGTTCCATTATAGGTGACCCCGTTTTCATATAGACTTGTTATATCAGCGCCTGCTGAATTTTTTCTTGTCTTATTTGGTGTCAAATAGAACTTAATTTGATGCGTGTCGTTTGTCGCATCAGGTTGTAAGAAACGATATGATTTTCCAGGAACGAATGTCAAATAAGGAGATATCTCGTCATTCACTGTATATCCAGAACCACTTCCATTATTATAGAAACGGTGTCCAGGTGTTTTGGTTGCAGCCTTGACTTCTAAATCGGTTGTTCCCGTTTGCCAACTTTCGGCATAAACTTGAGAGGTAGAGGAGGTTGCAACGCTTAATTTTGTATTCATAGAAACATCCCCGTTCATTATGGAATTTTCTCCCACAAACAACCGTTTATTGAATGATACATCGTGATCTACAAAAATACGATTATTGAAAGACGCGTCTTGGCTCAAAATAAAGGCTTCGCCTGTAACAACAGACGCAGTTGTTCCGTCCTTATACTCCTTTACAAATAATGCATCTGCAGTGGCTGCATATGTATAAGCGCCATTACCCGATATAGCAATTGCTTGGTATGGTCTTGCACCAGCAACATGCTTAGGATCATCTATTATCGTATCACCACTATCAGACGAGCTCTTCACCACGCCAGAATTACTTTTGTCGATAGCATAAAAGTATTTTCCATCCATACCAGTCAGTGTTGTTGATGCAAATTCCCAATTTTCACCACTGGAACCTTCGTATTTTTTATTTCCAGAAGAAAACCATTCTGTTGTATCCATTGTGGGTCCACCAAATCTATAAATACTTGCATCTTGACTTATAAATACATAATTTCCATCTTGTGTCATATGAACACTATTGATTGCTGCGATTGTTGCTGATACGGTTGCGGGTATGTTTACAGAAGTGCTATCTGTAAATGCCGAAGCAACTGAATAAGATGTGGTAGAATTTGCATAAGTATACACCTTTTCATCAGTGATAGCTGTAATATATCTACCCGTCGAATTGACTGCAACAAACTTCCACGCGTGTTGTTCTCCGCTTCCGCCTGCGCCATCTGATCCGCCTGCAGTAACGGGAGATTGAGAGTGTGCGGGCATAGTAGCACCAAAATCAGTAGATAGATATAGTTTATCTTCGTGTGTTCCTACGATTAAATATTGTCCAGTTGTTGAACAGCAAGTATATGTTAATCCGCTTGAAGATAAAGAAGTGCTGAAGGAAACGCCAAAATTGTTTGACCAGCAAATATAACTATTTCCAACTGCCAATATATATTGTCCACTATTACTCATACTAATTCTCTTATTTATATCGTGAGTTGCATTTGTGATCCCCGATCCACTTGTTCCTAATGATACCGACACATATGTAGCGCCATAATCGTTTGAAATATAACAGTTATTTCCAGACGCATCATCATACACAAACACATACTGTCCATTTGATGAAGTTCTAATTACATCCGCATCAAAGGCAGGACTAACTGTTTTTTCTGTATAGGCCGTATAATTGACATCGGTTAATAACGATGTATTTGAAATAGCTCCGGCAATCTCAATGTTTCCCGTTGTTACGAAGGAAACCATACCATTAATACCCGCCATTTGCACATTTGCATTAAAAGATGCATCGCTATCTGCATCAAGGCGCCCAACTACGTGCAATCTATCTTTAAGCCACACTCTTTCTCCGAACGTCGCGTCGTGTTGGAAATTAGCAGATCCGTCAACTCGCAATGTGCTATTCATAATGACAGCTCCTGTTAAAGATGTGGTTTCAGAACCACTTCCCTCAATGGCATTTGCAGGAATTGATTCTGCAGGAAAACTAATCATACCGACATTGAAAGTACCAGGATTTCCAGAAATATCGCTTGCGTTCAAAAATATTTTTCCTGTAATTGCATCGCCTCCAATAATTGTTTGTTTATCAGAAGTAACCTTTGAATTATAACCGATTGCGGTAGATTGTGAATAATTATTATCTGGACTATCGTCATCTGCGCCGTGGCCAACATAGGTATTACTTGTTCCTACTTTAGAGTTGAGACCAGCGTCTCTGCCAATTGCAGTATTACTTGTTCCTGTAGTATTGTTTTTCAATGCTTGATAACCAAATGCTGTATTGTATTCACCTGTTGTTAAATTTAACGCGTCTGCACCAACAGCTGTGTTATAATTACCGGAGGCATTATCTGCTAATGCTTTATCTCCAATAGCTGTATTACTAATACCAGTCGTATTTTTAATTAAGGTATTTACACCGAGTGCGGTATTTTTGGTTCCTGATGAGTTCACAACAAGTGCGTTTTTACCAATGGCGGTATTTGTATTAGAATTTCCTGCTCCACGACCAATGTTAATGCCATTAATTGAAATATCCTTGTCAAATGAAATTGCACTTGCGGCATTGAAATCGCCTGCAATATAGACATTGGAATTAAAGGAAACATCGTTTTGTACAAACAACCTATTATTCAAGGATACATCACCGCCGACGGACAATTGACTGTTAAGAGATACATCATTTAATACAAACAGTCTATCGTTCATAGTAACATCCTCGTGCAATGTAGATTTTTTCTCCACAAATAGATTTCCATTTAAGGAAGCATCATAATCTACAAACAATCTTCCATTCAACGACAAGTCTTCAGAAACAATCAATTGGTAATTGGTAGTTGTTGTGTTAATAATATTTTCACTTTGATATTGTTGAACATTTAAGTTACCCTTAATCGTCAAGTCTTTATCCAATGTTACATCCTCGGCTACAAATAATCTTTGTTGCATCGTCGTATCGTCTGTTACATTTAATGTTCCGCCCAATGTAGTTGCGCCAGTTCCTACTGTGAATGTATTTGATCCACTAACACTTGTAGTATTATTCAATGTTGTTTCGCCTGTAACAGCTAATGCTCCGCCAATGGTAGCATCGGTTGTCGTGGTTACTGCTCCAGTAACAGCTAATGTTCCTCCCAGTGTAGTTGCACCAGTTCCAACGGCGAATGTATTTGCACCGCTAACACTTGTAGCATTATTCAATGTTGTTTCGCCTGTAACAGCTAATGCTCCGCCGACGGTAGCGTCCGTTGTCGTAGTTACTGCTCCTGTTACGGCTAATGCTCCTGTAACAGCTAATGCTCCGCCGACGGTAGCATCCGTTGTCGTAGTTACTGCTCCTGTTACGGCTAATGCTCCGCCGACGGTAGCGTCCGTTGTCGTGGTTACTGCTCCTGTTACTGCTAATGTTCCTCCCAATGTAGTTGCGCCAGTTCCAACGGTGAATGTATTTGCACCACTAACACTTGTAGTATTATTCAATGTTGTTTCGCCAGTAACAGCTAATGTTCCTCCCAGTGTAGTTGCACCAGTTCCAACGGCGAATGTATTTGCGCCGCTAACACTTGTAGCATTATTCAATGTTGTTTCGCCGGTAACAGCTAATGCTCCGCCGACGGTAGCATCAGTTGTCGTGGTTACTGCTCCAGTAACAGCTAATGTTCCTCCCAGTGTAGTTGCACCAGTTCCAACGGCGAATGTATTTGCGCCGCTAACACTTGTAGCATTATTCAATGTTGTTTCGCCTGTAACAGCTAATGCTCCGCCGACGGTAGCATCGGTTGTCGTTGTTACTGCTCCTGTAACAGCTAATGTTCCTCCTAATGTAGTTGCACCAGTTCCAACGGCGAATGTATTTGCACCGCTAACACTTGTAGCATTATTCAATGTTGTTTCGCCGGTAACAGCTAATGCTCCGCCAATAGTCGTATTGCCGGTAGCTGCGATGACTACAAATTTATCCGTGTTGATTTTGGTATCACCGGTAATATCTACCGTAGAACTCAACGTAGAAGCACCTGTTACTGCCAATGTTGAGTTTGATATAAGTCCTTGTGATGCAGTTATTGAACCAGCTGATGTGACCATAGACCCGGCGATTCCAATTGTTGTTAAAGAAGGCAACCCGGTAATACTGGGTTGGCTGTTATCTGTCACTGTAGCTGCACTTCCAGAAACATTCCCGGTTACATTACCGGTTACATTACCGGTTACATTACCAATAATGCCGTCTTTCGCATATACTTTTCCGTTAAACGAGGCATCATTTTGAACAAATAATCTACTATTCAACAAACCATCTCCATTTACATTTAATGAATTATTAAAAGAAACATCTCCTTCGACAAATAACCTTTCTGTCATATCGATATCAATTGTATAATCTGCTCCTACTGTTCCGGCAATAGCACTTCCATTAATAGAACCATTGGGAAAACTGGTTGATCCGGTTACTATTAAATCTACGCCCTCAAGACTTTTACCCACAATAGCACCATTTATAGACGCATCGCTTAATACAACCAGATTGCCAGCCATGGATAAATCGCTTTCTACAAATAATCGTTTGTTCATACTTACATCATTTGTAAAATCAACAGACCCCCCGCCGCCGCCGCTACCGCCAATAGACCCCCATTGATCACTTGTTCCGTAACCTTCAAACTCGTCTGTTGTTGTATTATAACGCAAATAACCCTTTGCTGCTGTAATAGGTCTTTGTTCGGTTGTTCCTACAGGTATTTGAATCGAATCTGTAGAACCAGTTAAATCAATAGATACCTTGGGATCAGTGTTTCCAATAGCAATTTTATCACCCACAAACAGTCGTTGGGTCACTTCTCCGTCATTAGATACCGATAATCCACCGTTTACTGATAGATCTTCACTTATAATTAATTGGTAATTTGTTGTTGTGGTATTAATAATATTTTCAGTTGAATATTGTTGCACCTGTAATCTACCACGAATCGTTAAATCTTGATCAACGTGTAAATCTCCTGATAACGAGGCATTAATAGCATTTATTTTTGTATTTGGGCCCATAAATACATTTCCGCCCATTGACAAATCGTTGAATACAAACAGTCTTTTTTCGAAAGTAGTATCCTCAGTTGTAGATACTGACCCAGAACTACCGCCACCGCCAATAACTGCAGAAGAAGGGATAGAATTATCGGGGAAATTGCCATAAATATTTCCTGTGACTGTTAAATCGTTATTAATAGAAACATCTTCTACTATCATTTTACTGTTTTGTCCTCGCAAATAAATATTCCCTCCTAATGACAAGTCATTCGCTATAAATAACCGTGCACCTAATGTGGTATCGTTATCAATAAATGCTCGCTTAGCTACATTCAAATCTTCTGTAATATTACTTGAACCTACTCCTCCTATAATAGCAGTAGCAGGAATGGTATTTTCACGATAACTTGCGTATAAATTACCCGTTACTGTTAGATCATTATTAATAGAAATATCTTCTACTATGATTTTACTATTTGTTCCTCCCAAATAAATATTCCCTCCTAATGACAAGTCATTCGCTATAAATAACCGTTTACTTAATGTAGTATCGTCTACTATAAATGCTCGTTGTTCGGCAGTGAAATCTTCGGTGACAGTGCTTGCGCCTACTCCGCCTATTATAGCAGATTGTGGTATAGTTGCATCTTGATAATTCACACCACTAAGAGTGCCATCTAATTTGAGATTTCCTGTAATAGTTACATCATTATTTACAGAAATATCTTGAACAGTTACGCGATGTGTAGATATAAATAAATTTCCTCCCAGCGACAAATCATTGGCTATAAATAACCTCTTTCTCATTGTTACATCGCCATCAATAAACGCTCTTTTTTCAGCAGTGAAATCTTCTGTAACAGTGCTTGAACCTACGCCTCCTATAATAGCAGATTGTGGAATAGTCGATTCGGGATAAGTAGCCCCTGTTAAACTTCCGTCAACTTTGAGATTTCCTACAATAGTTACATCATTATTTACAGAAATATCGTGCACTGTTACACTGCCTTTTGCCATAAATACATTTCCTCCCAAAGATAAGTCATTGGCTATAAATAACCTCTTTCTCATTGTTACATCATCATTAATAAACGCTCTTTTATTCGCAGATAAATCTATGGTGATTGTTCCACTTGCTTCTCCTGATTGAAGCGCGGTTTGAGGAATAGAATTAGTTGCATAATTTGCATAGAAATTTCCATCTACATGTAAATCCCCTTTCACTGATAAATCATCGTTTACAGAAAGATCTTGCACAGTTATTTTACTATTTGTTCCTCCCAATAAAATATTTCCTCCCATTGACAAATCGCCGGATAGGAATAATCGCTTACTCATTGTAGTATCTTCGTCAACAAAGGCTCGTTTTCTTGCAGAAAAATCTTCTGTAATAACCCCACTATTCTCACCGGTTAAACCTATCACCGCAGATTGTGGTATAGAACTGTCACTATAATTTGCAGACAGATTTCCATTTACACTTAAATCTTGCACCACGGTTTTGCCGCTAACAACCAAGGGTGTGGTGGTGGTGGTTGCGGTTAACACAACCCCGTCGTTGACAAATAGCCGGTTGTTTAATGTGGCATCGTTATTTACATATAATCTTTTTGTAATTGTCACATCCTTTTCGGCAGTAGTATGCCCCTTTAATGTGGTTTCACCTGCTACAAACAATCTTTGTGTCGTATTTACATCATCGGTAAAATTTGTAGTTAATAAACCAACCCCGCCATCTATAGCTGCTTGAGGAATAGAAGCAGTAGCATAATTTGCCGCCGTAAAAGTTCCATTCACGGTTAGTCCTTTACTTGTTGTAACAGCTTCAGCAAAAGTCGCTTCACCATCGGCAAATAATCTTTTCGATAAAGTAGCATCTTCAACAATATAGACTCTATTTAATGAAACATCTCCTCTTACATATAATCTTTTCGTAGTTGTAACATCGTTTGTGAAATCAGAAGTTACTGTTCCTAACTCACCCTGAATCGCCGACTGAGGGATAGAATTATCAGGATAACTTCCTACAGTTAATGTTCCGCCCACAATCATATTCCCCGTGGTAGACAAATTACCACTGAAACTGGCATCGCCTGATGTAAATAATCTCTTTGAAATAGTAGCATCCTGCAAAACATACACTCTTCTGTTGAAACTCGCATCTCCTATGAGAAACAATCTTTTATTTCCTACAACATCATCGGTAAATGTAGAACCACTGGAACCAACCCCACCAATAATGGCAGATGCTGGAATTGTATTGTCAGCATAACTACCTGCTGTAATTATTCCTGTCACTTCTAAATCCTTACTTGCTGTTACATTTTCACTAAAGCTGGCTTCTCCCTTTGCATATATTTTTTTTTCTATTATAGCATCCTCCATCACATAGACGCGCTTATTGAAAGACGCATCTCCTGTAACAAATAATCGTTTAGTAGTGTTAATATCATTTGTAAAAGCGGTGGTTGTTAATCCAACCCCGCCATTTATAGCTGCTTGGGGAATAGACCCAGATGCATAATTTGTAGCAGTCAATGTTCCAGTTACAGTTAACCCCTTACTTGCAGTAATATTTTCGGCAAAAGTAGCTTCGCCATTTGCAAATAATCGCTTAGAAATAGTAGCATCTTGTTCTATATATACCCTATTCAACGATGCATCTCCCTTTACATATAACCGTTTTGTTGTTGTTACATCATCTGTAAATTGAGTGCTTGTTAATCCTGTTCCGCCAATAATGGCAGATGCTGGAATAGTGCTTGTTCCAAAACTGTTTACGGTTAATGTTCCTCCTACGGTTAAATTGTTATTTACATACAATTTACTATTTAAAGATACATCACCAGTAGCAAATGTTCTTCCTTTTAAATGTGTATCTTCGTCTACAAATAATCTATTTTCTGTGGTCAAGTCTTTTGTTACTTTCAATGTTTCGCTCATAGTGACATCTGAACTAAAGGAACTCTGAGTAATACCTCCAATAATTGCAGTTTGGGGGATTGAATTGTCTGCATAATTTGCAGCAGTTAGTGTTCCTGTTACATTTAAGTGTTTTGCTGCTGTAATATTTCCACTGATAGTAGTGTCATCTTTGGCAAACAACCTTTTTGTAATAGTTGCATCATTATTCATTGTTACAGCACCATTTAATGATACATCTCCGGCAACTAACAAACGGGTTGCGCCTACTATATCATTGCTAAAGGTTGATCCTGTTAGAATTTCTCCTTGAATGGCTGCTGCTGGAATACTATCATTATCGAAAGTCATTCCGCTTAATTTTCCACCAACATGAACATTTCCATTCATAGAAACATCTCCATTTACAAACAATCTTTTTGATACGGTAGCATCTTCTAATACATAGATTCTTCTATTAAATGAAACATCCCCTGTTACAAACATTCTATTTGCAAGAATTGCATCATTGGTCAACACTAATTTGTCTGATGCATTTATTTGCTCTGTCACAAATAGACGATTTGTCATGGTTGCGTCATTTGTTACTTTTAACCCCGCTTGTAAATCGCCCTGTGTGGTCATTATATGATGATTTGTAATTGCCGTTACCGGAATCACATTATCTTGGAAATTGGCTGTAAAAAACCCATTTACTGTCAAGTTTTTGCATTCTACTGAAGCAGAAGTAGTCAAGTCTTTGTATAAATATATTTCTTTATTTACAAAAGCTCTTCCGTTTGCGGTTAGATCATTTGCTACTACATTTCCCGGTGTATAAATGCCATCTGTGGTTAATACATTCAATCTTTTAAACAAGGTTGATTCTCCTTGAACATCTAAGTTTCCGTTCAATGATAAGTCTTGATTAATGTTCATCGTCTCTGACATTGTGTATATATATTAATTAGAACATATTATTGCTTTACTCTTTTTTACTAAATTTGTACTTTACACATTAAAATTATTTTTATGTATGAAAATAATTTTTATTTATTGCATTTATGTATTGTTTGTTTATTGTATATATATTATTCTAATTAACTGGTTGCAGCTTTAATTATTACAAAATTTATGTCCAATACTTCTGTAACACTTGAATTTATTGTGTTGGTTATGGCTATTTCAAACGATCCTGTCTTAGGCCCAGCGCGAACAGAAAAAGTCGCAATATCACCTGAAGATATATTTACAATGATAACATCATTTGTAGTTACCGTGGTATTATTTACCACAAAAAGAATAGTTTCATTGCTTCCGAATGGCGCTCCGAATGTTGTAATTTTACCCGTTCTCGTATTTAGTGTAACAGCTGTTGCATTGCTAGTGAGTTGTATTACAGATCCTCCGTCAACAACAGCTGGGTTTGTTAAATTAACTGATCCTGTTCCCTTTGTGGTTAAGTTCAAGTCAACATTTGTATCAACGCCTTGGGCCTCTATTATAGGTCCGTTACTGGTTGCAGCATTTGTAATCTTAAGTTCATTCACGGCAGAGGCAGTTGTTCCTAACACAATTCCTTCATTTCCATTTGCATCAGCGAGGAAACCGCCATCTACAAACTTAGGAGCTGTGAGTGTCTTATTAGTTAATGTTTGTGTATCCGTAAGCTGAACTATATTACTATTTGTAATAGAAGCAATTTTTGTTGCTGTATCAGCATTACCTGTTACATCGCCTGTTAATCCGCCTACAAATGCAGTAGATGTTATAGAAGTGGCGCCTGTTACCACACCCGCGTCAATATTAATTGCTCCGTCAAGAACAATTGCTGAACCAATTGCTGGTGTAATATTAAGTGCTCCCGCTGAGGAAAGGATGAGGTCGCCGCTTGTTGTTGTCATCGTATTCGCATCTAATGACAAGTTATCAACCGCTAACGCAGTTAATGTGCCAACACTTGTAATTGCGGTTTGAGCAGCTTCTGTTACGGTTGCTGCTGTTCCGCTTACATTCCCTGTTACATCACCAACAAACGCGGTAGATGTGATAGAAGTAGCACCGGTTACCACGCCCGCATCAATATTAATTGTTCCGTCAAGAACAATTGCCGAACCAGCAAATGGTGTAATATTAAGGTCACCGCTTGTTGTTGTAATAGTATTCGTATCTAATGACAAATTATCAACCGCTAAGGCAGTTAATGTGCCAACACTTGTAATTGCGGTTTGCGCAGCTCCTGTTACGGTTGCTGCTGTTCCGCTTACATTCCCTGTTACATCGCCTGTTAAACCACCGACAAACGCGGTAGATGTGATAGAAGTAGCACCGGTTACCACGCCCGCATCAATATTAATTGTTCCGTCAAGAACAATTGCTGAACCAGCAACTGGTGTAATATTAAGGTCACCGCTTGTTGTTGTAATAGTATTCGTATCTAATG